>Ga0307377_10002629_pt1 | contig 20976 bp, 22 predicted proteins | sample TR3MG_FD_202535 | JGI IMG/M metagenome (GOLD analysis project Ga0307377, IMG submission 202535) | Soil microbial communities from Risofladan, Vaasa, Finland - TR-3 | ecosystem: Environmental > Terrestrial > Soil > Coastal area > Acid sulfate soil | place: Finland: Risofladan, Vaasa | collected...
TCGGGAGCGTGTTGTTTGCCGTCCTCGATGAGGTCGTGCGACCGCTCGGGGGGCTCAATGTTCTGGTCTATGGCGTCCTCATGATCATCCTGGTGATCGCGTTCCGCCACGGATTGGTTGCGATGCTGCGCAAGGTCACGAAGGTCCGGATCCCGTAGTTCGAGCGAAATGAAGAGTGATAACATTGGACTTCATAGGGAACTTCTGAATAAGAATAGTTGCGAAGCGCGTCATCCCCGAGGGTCCCTCTGATGTGGGGGATTTACGCCCCGAAGGAAGTCCCCCTGGGGGACAAAAGGGGGGCGTAGCCCACTTGACTTGTTCAGACTTGCCCTAGAGGGGCCGTCAACGGGAACACAGAGAGGAGAACCGTATGCCCGGACTATCGAGCGCTGACCATAGAGTCAGTCCGCCCATCGTAGAGATTCCCCGCGACTACAACGCCGCGTATGACTTGATCGAGCGCAATCTGCGCGCCGGGCGCGCGGGCAAGACCGCATTCATCGACGATGGCGGCAGCGTCACTTACGGCCAGCTCGCCGAGCGCGCCAACCGCGCAGCCAATGCCCTGAAGGGCCTTGGTCTGGAGCTGGAAGACCGCATCATGCTGGCGCTGCTGGACACTGTGGATTTCCCCAGCGTGTTTCTGGGGGCGATCAAGGCCGGCATCGTGCCCATCGCCGGTAATACGCTGCTGACCACCTCGGACTACGAGTTCATGCTCAACGACAGCCGCGCCAAGGTGCTGGTGGTATCGGAGCAGCTGCTGCCGAGTTTTGCGCCGCTGCTCGAGCAGGCTGCGGACAAGCTGCCGTTTCTGAGGCACGTGATCGTCTCGGGCAAGGATGCGCACGGCAAGCTGTCGCTGGCGCAATTGATGGCTGCGGCCGGCGCGGCCTGCGAGCCGGCGCCGACCACCTGCGACGACGCCTGCTTCTGGCTGTATTCGTCGGGCTCGACCGGAATGCCGAAGGGCACGGTGCACATGCATTCGCACCTGGTCCAGACGGCCGAGCTCTACGCCAAACCGATACTGGGCATACGCGAGGACGATCTCGTATTCTCGGCGGCGAAGCTGTTCTTTGCCTACGGTCTCGGCAATTCGCTGACCTTCCCGATGTCGGTCGGGGCGACAGCCATTCTCATGGCGGAGCGTCCGACGCCGGCCGCGGTGTTTCAGCGCCTGCGAGGGCACAAGCCGACGATTTTCTACGGCGTACCCACGCTGTTTGCGGCGCTGCTTGCCAGCCCGGACATTCCCAGCCGCGACGCGCTCGGGCTGCGGGTGTGCACCTCGGCGGGCGAGGCCCTGCCGGCCGACATCGGCGAGCGCTGGGTCAAGCACTTCGGCGTCGACATCCTGGACGGAATCGGTTCGACGGAAATGCTGCATATTTTCGTCTCCAACCGGCCGGGCGAGGTGCGCTACGGCTCCACCGGCAAGGCGGTGCCCGGCTATGAGTTGCGCGTGGTCGACGACACCGGCAATCCGGTGCGGCCGGGGGAGGTCGGTGAGCTGCAGATCAACGGCCCCAGCAGCGCTGCCTGCTATTGGAACAACCGCGCCAAGAGCCGCGCCACGTTCATGGGCGACTGGACCCGCAGCGGCGACAAGTACACCGTGGACGAAGCCGGCTATTACACGTATTCCGGCCGCACCGACGACATGCTCAAGGTGGGCGGCATTTACGTCTCCCCGTTCGAGGTCGAGGGCGCGCTGCTGACGCATCCGGATGTGCTCGAGGTGGCGGTGATCGGCCAGCCGGATGTGGACCAGCTGATCAAGCCCAAGGCCTACATCGTCACCAAGGAAGGCGTCGTCGGCGACGCGGCGCTCGCCGAGCGCTTGCAGCAGCACGTGAAGTCGAAGCTCGCGCCGTACAAATACCCGCGCTGGGTGGAGTTCGCGAGCGAGTTGCCCAAAACGGCGACCGGGAAAATCCAGCGTTTCAAACTGCGCGCCAAGTCGCAGGCGGACGCGGGTTAGCCGCCGCCTGCATGAGGCAAATCGACAGGCCGGGCGAACACCAAGCCTTCGGCCGGCGCGCGTTTCTAAAGGCAGCTGCGACGGTCGGCATCGCCGGCCTGCCGCGCTTCGCGTTCGCGCAAAGCGCGAAAATGAGAGTTGGCCTGATGCTGCCTTACACCGGAACCTATGCGCAGTTGGGCGTGGCGATCACGAACGGGTTCAAGCTGGCGGTGGCGGAATCGGGCGGCAAGCTCGGCGGGCGCGAAGTGGAGTACTTTACCGTTGACGATGAATCCGATCCGAGCAAGGCGGCCGACAACGCCAATGCCCTGGTGACCCGCGACAAGGTCGACGTGCTGGTCGGCACGGTGGACTCCGGCGTGGTGATGGCCATGGTTAAAATCGCGCGCGAGAGCGGCACGCTGCTCGTCATTCCCCACGCCGGGGCGGACGCTGCCACCGGCGTCATGTGCGCGCAGAATATCTTTCGCACCTCGTTCAGCAGCTGGCAGCTCGCCTATCCGATGGGCAGGGTGCTGGCCAACCGCGGCATCAAGAAGGTCGTCACGCTTACGTGGAATTACGGCACCGGTATCGAATCGGTCGGCGGCTTCAAGGAAGGCTTCACCAAGGCGGGCGGCACCGTCGCGAAGGAACTCGCGCTGCCTTTCCCGAGCGTCGAATTCCAGCCGCTGCTGACCGAAATCGCCTCGATCAAACCCGACGCCGTGTTCGCGGCCTTCGCCGGCGGCGGTGCGGTCCAGTTTCTCAAGGACTGGCAGGCTGCTGGCCTGAAGGGCAAGATCGGGTTGTACGGCACAGGCTTCCTCACCGACGGCATCCTCGGCGCTGCGGGAGATGCGGCCCAGGGCGTAGAGACCACGCTGCATTACGGCGACGACATCGAAACGCCGAAGAACAAGACTTTCCGCCTCAATTACGCCAAGACGTACAAGCGCCAACCCGACGTTTTTGCGGTGCAGGGTTATGACGCCGGTCTGTTGCTTGCTGCCGGACTGAAAGCCGTCAAGGGGGACATGAGCAGGAGGAAGGAGCTGTACGCCGCAATGGAGAAAGCCAAGATCGACAGCCCGCGCGGCACCTGGACCATGTCCAAGGCGCACAACCCGATCCAGGACATTTACCTGCGCAAGGTGGTGGGGAGGGAGAACAAGGTAACGCGCGTGGCCTACAGAGCGCTCGCCGATCCGGCGCGCGGCTGCAAGATGGTTTGACGCAAAAACTTCCGCCCGCGCAGGGCGGGCCGGGCACGGTGCGGTATCGGAAGAGCACGCCGTCCCGCGCCGCGGAAGTTCGGCTGGACTCAGCCGGCGTGCGGTGCCGGGGCCGGCTTTTTCGGTTGCTTCGGCTTCTTCTGTTCCCGTTTCTGCCTGTCACGATTGCCCATTGCCAATCTCCTTTCCACGCGTTTATCGAAAAATTTCGGGTAGCTGCGGTGCGGCGCATTCGAGCCCTCGCCGTCCCGTAGCTAGCATAGCGCTAATCGGGAAAGGGCAGGTGAACCGGTGCGTGGCCGGCGGCGCCGACGGGCTTGCGCCGCAACTGAAGTCGAACGGCGCCTGCTTTCACTGGCCGCGCTTCATTCCCCTATGATTTTTACCAATACCCGCTTTTTTCGCCTTCCGTCGAACTCGCCGTAAAAGATCTGCTCCCAGGGGCCAAAATCCAGCTTCCCCTCCGTTACCGCCACCACTACCTCCCGTCCCATCAGCTGTCGCTTCATATGCGCATCGGCATTGTCTTCCCCGGTATCGTTGTGGCGGTACTGGCCAACGGGTTCGTGCGGCGCCAGTTTCTCCAGCCACGCCTCGTAATCGCGGTGCAGTCCCCGCTCGTCATCGTTGATGAAGACCGATGCCGTGATGTGCATCGCGTTCACCAGAACCAGTCCTTCCTCGATGCCGCTCTCGCGCAGGCACGCTTGTACCTGAGAGCTGATGTTGATGAAACCGCGGCGGGAAGGAACGTTGAACCAGAGTTCTTTGCGGTAGCTTTTCATGGTTTTGCATGTGCCTTGAAAAATGCCCAAATGAGGTCCGTAGCATTGATCGCCGAACTGGGGTCGTCACCCATCGGACTACCGCGTTGCCCGCCCGACCAGGCATGGCCGCCGTCCTTGATCAAATAGCTTTCGACTGCCCAGCCGGCAGGGCAACGATACTGCATGACGATGAACGTGAACGCGCCCCGATCGTCTTTGTCTGCAGTAGACCTGCATCCGTCCGCGCGAGCCCAGAATGCCGACTGCTCCTGCACAGGTTTCATCGGCGTGCCCGTCCCAGGCACCCTGGAAACGCCTGCCGGGTGGGCCGCCTTGCTCGGGGACGTGCTTGTCCACCATGCCGTCGAGTATGAGGGCGGATACCGGATGCTGTGGTTTGGGCTCATCGCCGAAAAGCGTCGCTACGACAGGTGCGACCGCGGCGAATCTGTTGGAGAGTCCGATGCCGAGCCGGTGCGCCATCATGCCTCCGTTGGACATGCCGGTTGTGTAAACAAAAGCCAGCCACCCAATGTTCCGCATTTGTATTGTGAGCTCCTGGTTCATCCGGGTCATATCGGCGAATTTTCGAAGGACTGCCGCTGCACATCGCCGCTGCAGGGGCTTCTCAGGCGCGCCATCTGCGCCGCAAATCGGCTATTCGCTGATCCAGCGTATGGCTTCGGCGAGTTCGCTATTGTGAAACACGCGTACATGCCCCGGTATCGCCAGAGCGAAAATCCGGATCGCTGCCCGGATCCACTCTAGGTCCGAGACGACGGCCATCCTTTCCCAGCCCGTGAGATGTTTCAGGCCCAGTTTGGTGTCGTCCCAGACCGCGGCTGCCTCGAATCCGGAGAAGTCCTTGCCGAGATGATAGAGGAAGCGAACCTTGCGTTGCCGGGAAAACAGCGCCTCGACCGCCGGGATAATGACCGACTCGTAATCGTCCGCCGTTACCGTCCCTTTCGCAGTAAAGCCAAGGACCTTGTCCGGCAGATTGGGAATGTTCTCGATCATCTCAGTGGCTCCTTTAAATGTTTCGAGAATTCGCGCCCGCCGCAAGGCCGGGCCGTCCAAGCGTTTGACGTGGGCGGCAGGACCGGCCTGCCGGGACGCGTCCGCTCGATGCAAGGATAAGGCATCTGCTCAGTTGCTTGCGCGTCGGGGGTAGAAGATCCAGGCATAGAGTCCGATGTTGATGACGACGACCAGACCGGCGAGGACGAACTGGACGTCCCGGGTGAGCGCGGCGGGATAGATGAGCGCCAGCAGGTAATGCTCGATGAAGCTCTCCGTGTAGCCCGATTGGCCAGCCTTGAGGCGGAAGTAGTTTTCGGCATAGGTAAGCGGGCAGATGCGACCGGTGATCTCGACAAAACATCCCCATGCGGCTGCCGGAAGGTGCACGACGAAGAACCAGCGCCAGCGCGCCGCGAATGCGGCGCCCAGAAGGACGAACAGGATGAAAGCCAGATGGAGAAGCAGGACAGCGTCGGCGGAAATACGGTAAAGCATAATCCTGGCGACACCATGGTAGATGCCCCTATAATAACGCCAATGCGTCGCCGCGGGCTCGCACTCGTCCGCGCGCCCAGACGGAAGCCTGCGACGAAATTTACGAGTTATTCCTTAACCAGTGAATGTGCACGCTTGGAGAGCACGCTCGGTATTGTGCGCAAATGCCGGCGAGGACGTGCCGAAGACGTTCCGCTCGGATGATGTCTACATATTCGACAAGAGGCGGATTCGACTCAATGGACGGGTGTATCCTGGAAGTGCAAGGACTGGTCACGCAGTTCGATGGACTGCGCGCCGTCGACGATGTGAGCTTCGGCGTTCGGCCGGGAACCATCACCGGTCTGATCGGCCCGAACGGCGCCGGAAAGACTACCGTCTTCAATACCGTCGCCGGCGTTTGCCGTCCTACGCACGGGGTGGTTCGCTTCAAGGGCGAGGAGATCCAGGGGCTGCAGCCCTATCGCATTTTCCGCAAGGGCTTGGTCCGCACCTTCCAGATTCCGCGGCCGTTTCCGGAAATGAGCGTGCTCGAAAATCTGGTGGTCGTTCCCCAGGGGCAACTCGGCGAGCGCCTCTGGCACGTGTGGTTCAACCGTTCCGGGGTGCGCCGACAGGACCGAGCGATCCAGGATAAGGCGCATGAGATCATCGATTTCCTCAATCTGCGCCAGGTCGCCGATGAGTTCGCGAAGAACCTCTCCGGCGGGCAGCTGAAGCTGGTTGAGATCGGCCGGGCGCTGATGTCGGATCCACAGATGATCCTGCTCGACGAGCCGGGCGCCGGCGTCAACCCTACGCTGCTCGCCGAGATCATGGATCGCATTCGCGAGCTGCACCAGCGTGGGATCACCTTTTTACTGATCGAACACAACATGGATCTGGTGATGAGCCTGTGCGATCCCATACTGGTGATGGCGAGCGGGAGTTTGCTGATGGAGGGCGACGCGGCCTCGGTGCGCAGCGACCAGCGGGTGCTCGACGCCTACCTCGGGGGCGGCGCGTGAGCGGCGCGACGCTGCAGGTGAGCAGGCTGGTCGCGGGATACACCCGCGGCGTGCCCATCGTGCGCGGCCTCTCGCTCAGCGTCGCCGCCGGCGAGATTGTCACAGTGCTCGGCCCGAACGGCGCCGGCAAGTCGACGCTGGTCAAGGCGATAGCCGGGCTGGTGAGCGTCTTCGAAGGCTCGATCTGCCTCGACGGTGCCGACCTCGCGGGGTGCAAGACGCACACACTGGTTCGAGCCGGCGTCGGCTTCGTGCCGCAGACGGCGAACGTCTTTGAACGCATGAGCGTGCAGGAAAACCTAGAGATCGGCGGCTATGTCCATCGCAGCAAGCTCAAGGAACGCCTGCGCGCGATCTACGATCTGTTCCCCGACCTGGAACGCCTGCGCCACCATCCGGCGGGCAAGCTCTCGGGCGGGCAGCGCCAGATGGTAGCAATCGGACGCGCGCTGATGATTGCGCCGAAACTGCTCATCCTCGACGAGCCCTCGGCGGGGCTCTCGCCGAAGCTGGTGGGCATGGTGTTCCAGCGGGTGCGCGCGGTGCGCGATACCGGCGTCACCATCCTCATGGTGGAGCAAAACGCCAAGGCGGCGCTGAACATCTCCGATCGCGGTTACGTGCTGGCCGAGGGGCAGGAACGCATCAGCGACGCCGCCGGTGCCTTGCTGCACAATCCCGAGGTCGGCGAACTTTACCTTGGCGCCAAGGGAGGTCTCGCCTGATGATTGCGCAACTGCTCGCGAACGGCGTGATCCTCGGATCTACTCTGGCGCTCGGCGCGATCGGCCTGACGCTCACCTACAACATTCTGAACTTCGCCAACTTCGCGCACGGTTCATTGCTCAGTTGGGGTGCGTACCTCGCGTTTACGTTCGCGCTGGCTTTTGTCGGGGCGAATTCCGCCGACTTCGGACCGCTGTCCTTCGGCTGGCCCTTGTTGTTGGCCCTGATTCTCGGCGCGGCGCTGACCGGCGTGCTCGCCATCGTCGTCGATCTGCTGGTGTTCCGGCCGCTGCGGCGCAGCAACGTACAGGTGGCGCTGGTCATCGCCTCGTTCGCCGTCTCGCTGATGCTGCGCAATCTGATTGTCGTCGTCTGGGGCCCGGAACCGAAGTACTTCACGAACAACATCCAGATTCAGCAGCAGATCCTTCCGGGGGTGCGCGCCACGCCCGACCAGATCTTCGTGGTCGTGCTCGCGCTGCTCCTGGTCGTGCTGCTGCATCTGTTTCTCAAACACACGCGGCTTGGAAAGGAGATGCGGGCGATTGCGGACAATCCGGTGCTCGCCGAGGTGAGCGGGGTCAACGTGCGTAACGTGATCTATTGGACCTGGGTGCTGGGCGGCTCGCTCGCCGCCGCCGGCGGTGTGTTTTATGGCTTGACCGTGCAGATCCTCCCGGAGATGGGATTCAACCTTCTGCTGCCGCTGTTCGCGGCGGCCATCCTAGGCGGCATCGGCAGCATCTACGGCGCGGTGCTGGGCGGTTTCGTAATCGGCATCGCTTCGGATCTCTCGGTCGCTGTCATCTCCCCGGGCTACAAGCCCGCAGTGGCTTTTGTCATCATGATCCTGGTGCTGCTGGTACGACCTTCCGGTATCCTGGGGGAAAAGAAATGATGGGCCTGCTTTCCTACCTGGTGTTCTTTCTGATCATCGCCGCGATCTTTGCCATCGTCTGCCTCGGACTCAACCTGCAGTGGGGCTACACCGGTTTGTTCAACATCGGCATCGCCGGATTCTTCAGCGTCGGCGCCTACACCTACGCAATACTTGCCGGCCCACATCATGCCGCGCGCCTGGGCTCCTTCGGCGTCCCCTTTCTGCCCGCGGTGGCGCTCTCGATGGTCGCGGCTGGTCTGGCTGCATTACTCGTCGGCCTTCCGACCTTGCGCCTGCGCGACGACTATCTCGCCATTGCCACCATCGGCATCGCCAGCAGCATCCAGTTGGTGGCGAGCAACGAACGCTGGTTGACCGGCGGCACCCAAGGCGCGCAAAACATCGTGCAGCCGCTGGCGGGAACGTTCTCCTCTTCACTACAGTACAACCTGTTTTTCCTTGCCATGATGCTGGTGTTCGTAGCGGTGGTCTATCTCGCGCTCGAGCGCATGGTGCATTCGCCTTGGGGACGGGTGCTGATGGCGATCCGCGAGGATGAAACAGCGGCCAGTTCCCTCGGCAAGAACGCCTTCAGTTATCGCTTGCAGTCTTTCGTCATCGGTTCGATGGTCATGGGCCTCGGTGGGGCGCTCTACGCCAGCTTCATCACCTTTATCAGTCCGGAGGATTTTCTGCCGGTGCTTACCTTCCAGATCTGGGCGATGCTGATCGTCGGTGGCAGCGGGAGCAACCTGGGCGCCATCGTCGGTGCGGTATTGGTCTGGGGCTTGTGGACGGCGAGCGGCAGTCTGGCGCAGATGGTGCTCCCGGCCGATCTGCAGGTCAAGGGTGGAGCCTTCCAGATCGTGCTGATCGGGTTGGTGCTGATGGTGGTTTTGATCTTCCGGCCGCGCGGCTTGTTCGGCAGTCGCAAGGCGCTGGTCAGCCACGGCGCGAAGACACCGGAATAGTAGGGTGCGCTCGCGTAGTCCGAAGCCGAAGGTAGGCTGTTTTCAACCAACGTTAGGAGGAATGACGATGTTCAATGTAAAGCTTAAATATGCAGCGGTGTTCGGCGCCAGCCTCGGCTTGGCGGTGCTCTCGGCGCCCTCGATGGCGGCAGATTGCACGGTCAACATCGGCGCCGACATGGCGCTGACCGGATCGCTGGGCGCGCTCGGGCAGGCGATCGCCAACGGCGCGCGGCTGGCTGTGAGCGACGTCAACGCCGGCGGCGGCGTCAACGGCTGCAAGCTCGCCCTGGTGCTGGGTGACGATCAGACCAGTCCGTCGGTAGGCGTCGATGTCGCGAAGAAGTTGGTCGACATCAATCACGTTCCGGCCATCGTCGGAGCGCTGTCGAGCGGAGTCAGCATGGCGATACTGACCTCGGTCACGGCGCCCGGCAAGGTGGTGCAGATCAGCCCGGCGTCGACCTCGCCGGCCTTTACCCAGCTCGCCGCTGAAGGCAAGACCGACGGTTATTGGTTCCGCACCGCGCCGTCCGACGCCCTGCAAAGCGTGGCTATGGCAAAAGTCGCGCGCGATGCGAAGTTCGCCAAGGTTGCGGTGATGTACATCAACAACCCCTACGGCGAGGGACTGTCGGAGAGCTTCGGCAAGGCATTCAAAGCGCTCGGCGGCAAGGTGACGGCCAACGTGGTCTACAACCAGAGCCAGCCGTCGTATCGCTCGGAAGTGACCCAGGCGATGGCGGGCAGCCCGGATGCGCTGTTTCTCATTGGTTACCCGGGCGACGGCACCACCATCGCGCGCGAGTGGATTTCTGCCGGCGGACCGCAGAAATTCCTGTTCCCCGACGGCCTGCAGGCGCAGAAGTTCGTCGATGACGTGGGCGCCAAGTACATGAAAGTGGTGCGGGGCACTGCAGCCGGTTCGGTAGAGACGCCGTCGCTCAAGGTCTTCCGCGAGGAATACAAGGCGGCGCACGGAAGTTACCCGACCCAGGCCTATATGACCAACGCCTACGATGCAGTGATGGTCATCGCGCTGGCCATGGAGCATGGCAAGGGCAGCACGGGCGAGATCGTGCGCGACAACATCCGCAAGGTGACCGGCGAGGAGGGACAACCGGTCTACGCCGGGACCAAAGGCTACGCCAAGGCGGTGAAGCTCATCAAGGAAGGCAAGCGCGTGCGTTACATCGGTACCGTCGGGCCGCTCACTTTCGACAAATATGGCGATGTCACCGGGCCGATGGCGATCTGGACGGTCAAGGGGGGCAAGGTGACCAACGTGCGCAATATGAGCGTCGAAGAGATCGACAAGATCGCCGCCAAGATCAAGGGTTAGCGGTACCGCGGCGCTCGGTCCGATCCGCGTCTAGATCGCCAGGAACTCTCCTCGCCGAGCGCCATCGCAGCTCGCGCTGCCGTTGACCACCGTGTCGCGCAGCGCGGGCGGCTGCACCCGCACGTAGTCGGCAAAAAAAAGCGCGCGATGACGAACAATCATAATAGAGTCGTGAGCTGGTCGATTCCTTTGCGCGCGGTGCTTGCCGCGCTTGCGATCAACATCCTGTGGGGCGGCAACCCGGTCGCGGTCAAGCTCGGGCTGGAGGCCTTCCCGCCGCTGTGGAGCGGGCTGCTGCGCTTTGCGCTGGGCAGCGTTTGCATCGCGGCCTGGGCCCGCCTCGCGCGCGTGTCGCTGCGCCCGGCGCCGGGCGAATGGCCGGCGCTGCTCGGCATCGGGCTTCTGTTTACTCTCCAGATCGCGCTGATGAACTTCGGCTTCAACGCCACCGCGGCGGTAAACGGCGCGGTGCTGATCGCCACCAACCCGCTGTTCGGCGTGCTGTTCGCGCATGTCCTCATCCCGGGCGACCGCCTGCGGCCGCGGCGCGCGCTCGGCGCGCTGGTTGCGTTTGCCGGCACCGCGCTGGTGCTCGCGCGCGGCGCCTCGCCGGGCGCAGCCGAGCACGGCGACTGGATCGTGCTCGCCAGCGCCTGCCTGCTCGGCTTTCGCCTCGCGCTCTCGGGCCGCCTGCTCAAGCGGGTCAACGAGGTCAGGCTCGCGTTCTGGCAGGGCGTCGTCTCGCTGCCGCTGTTCGCCGCCGGCGCGCTCGAATTCGAGACAGTCCGCGTCGAAAACATCGGCTTCGCGCCGATCGCCGGGATCCTCTACCAGGGCGCGGTGATCGCCGGGCTCGCCTTCACGGTCAACTTCTGGCTCATCCGCCGCTACACGCCGAGCGTGGTGATCAGTTTCAACTTCATCGCTCCGGTCGCCGGCGTGCTGCTCGCCAGCTGGGTCCTCGGCGAGCAAATCACCGCCGGGCTGGTGGGCGGCATGCTGCTGGTCGCCGCCGGCCTGGTTCTCATCGCCCGCCGGTAAGCTGCAAGTCGTCCGGAACGCCCGGATAGAGAAAAGCGAGGTCCTCGGCGAAGATCTTCAGCAGATGCGCGCGGCGCGCGTCAGTAACGGCGGTTTATCCCGCAGCCGTCGTGATCGCCGCGCCCTGCGCCGCGAGCCTATAACCCGCGGCCAGTGCATCGAGGTTCAGATCGAGAAAAGCCTTGGGCGTTTCAGCGCGCACGGCGTGCTCCAGCGTCGTTCTGTCGGACACTCCAGCGAGTTCGGCCAGCGCCCCCAAGGCGACGATGTTGGCGACGCGCTCGCTGCCCAGTTCGATCGCGGTGCGCGTGAGCGGCAGGTGATGGAGCCGGCAGTTGCCCTTGGGCAGCTCCGGGCACAGCCGCGTATCGGCGATCACCAGCGCATCCGGCTTGAGCAGCGGCCAGGAAGGCTTCACCGCCATACGGTCGAGCAGCACCAGGCAGTCGAACGCGGTGGCGAGCGGAAAATCGACCTCACGATCGGAAACTACCAGGTCGGAATTGCAATAGCCGCCGCGCGAAGTCGGCTCGTAGGTCTGCGACTGGGCGACGCGCCTGCCTTGCGCGCACAGCGCGTCGGCAAGCATCTTGGCGCACAGGATCAGCCCCTGGCCACCGGTGCCGCCGAGGCGGATTTCGAGTCTGGCGTTAGGCATCAGGTTTTTCCTTTGCTTGCGCCGGACTTCCCCGCGTTGGCCCGCTGCGCGGCGGCCGCTTTGCGGTAGGCCGCGCCGTACTCGGGCCGTTCTGTCTTGCCGAGGATGCCGGTGGGCAGATCGTTCGAACGGAAAGGCGTGTCCACCGTGTCGCGGTAGGCGCTCGGCCGCAGCTCGCTTTTCTGGCGCAGCACCATCTCGGCCGACGATCCAAGATCGTTCTTGCGCCCGAAGATCTCGGTACAGTCGGAGAGCACCTCGACAAACGCGAAGCCCGGATGCGCCAGTCCCGCCTTGATCAGTTCCTTCAGTTTGGGCACGTGGTGGGTCACTTCGCGCCCGACGCAGCTCGCGCCCGCGGCGGCAGCGAGTGCGCAGGCGTCGAAATTCGGCTCCGAGTTGCCCAGCGGCGTAGTGGTCGTGAGCATCGTCTCGGAGGTGGTCGGCGATACTTGGCCGCCGGTCATGCCGTAGACCTCATTGTTGAGCATCAGGCAGGTGAGTTTGAGGTTGCGCCGGCAGGCGTGGATCAGGTGGTTGCCGCCGATCGCGAGGCAGTCGCCGTCGCCGGTGATTACCACCACGTGCAGATCGGGGCGCGCCAGCGCAAGCCCGGTAGCGTAGGCGAGGGGGCGGCCATGGGTCACGTGAAAGGTATTGGCGTCGATGTAGGCCGAGAGCCGCCCGGCGCAGCCGATGCCGGACACCACCGCGAGCTTGTCCTTGTCGATGCCCAGTTCGTGGACGGCCCACAGCAGCGCGCGCAGGGCGATGCCGTGGCCGCAGCCCGGACAGAGGAAGTGCGGCATCATTTCCATGCGCAGATAAGCGCGCACGTCGAATTCGGCCGCCGAGTCTACGATGGTGCTGCTCATGTCGCCGCCTCCTTCACGCACTTGCTAATGTGAACACCGCGCTGTCGGCGGCCGGCGCCAATCGCGGCCGGTCGCATCCCCATTTCATGGGGCCCCTGCTCCCTGCTCATGTCGCCGCCTCCCTTGTTAACGCTTCGGCGCGCGCTGCGATTTGCGCCGGCGTGATCGGCTCGCCATCGTAGCGATGGATGCCATGCACGCGCTTGCCGCCGAGAATGCGCTCGACCTCCAGGCTCAGCTGGCCGGCGTTCATCTCCGGCACCAGCACGCCGCGCGCGTTCATTGCGGCTTCGCGCAGGGCGTTTTCGGGGAAGGGCCACAGCGTGATCGGGCGGAACAGTCCCAGGCGCACGCCGTCTTTCCGCGCGATGTCGATGGCACGCGTCGCGGCGCGGGCACTGATGCCGATGGCGACGACCACCACTTCGGCCTCTTCGCAGCCGATCGCCTGCCAGGAGTCGATGGCGTCGCGGTGGCGCTCGAACTTGGTCAGCAGCCGTCCGAGGTTGCGCGCGACCGCCTCCGGGTTCTGCGTCGGGAATCCGTTCTCGGCGTGCGTCAGTCCGGTGGTGTGCACGCGATAGCCTGCGCCGGGGCGCGACATCGCTGGAATCAGGTCTTCGTCCGCGGCGTAGGGCTGGTAAGCCGCGTGCGGGCCGCTGGCCCATTTGCGCTCGGCGTGCGCGCCGGTATCGACGAGTTCGACCGTCTCGGTCAGCTGTGCGATCACCTGGTCGTAGAGCAGCACCACCGGCGTGCGGCAGGTTTCGGCGAGATGGAAGGCACGGATGGTTTCGGTATAGATCTCGCGCACGGAAGCCGGCGCGAGCACGATGATCGGGTAGTCGCCGTGGCTGCCCCAGCGCGATTGCATGATGTCGCTTTGCGACGGCCGTGTCGGCATGCCGGTGGAGGGCCCGCCGCGCATCACGTTCACGATTACGCAGGGGATCTCGGCGCCGGCGGCGTAGCCTATGTTCTCCTGCTTCAGCGAAAAGCCCGGCCCGCTGGTCGCGGTGAGCGCCTTGACACCACCCATCGACGCGCCGATCACGGCGGCGATCGACGCGATTTCGTCTTCCATCTGCACGAACACGCCCTCGACCTGCGGCAACAGCCGGGAGAGGCGCTCTGCTACTTCGGAAGAGGGCGTGATCGGGTAACCGGCGAAGAAGCGGCAGCCTGCCGCCACCGCGCCGAGCGCGCATGCGTGGTTGCCCGAGATCAGTCGCAGCGCGGTCTTGGGCGCCGGCAATTTGTCCACGGCGTTCATGGGGCCACCTCTGCTGCAGGCGTCAGGGCATCGAGATGCACGCGGATGGCAAAGTCGGGGCATAGCAATTCACACAGCCGGCAGCCGGTGCATTTATCCGGCTGCGCCAGTTCGACGATGCGTTCCGCGTTCAACCGCAGGCAGCGCTCGGGGCAGAGCTTGACGCAGATGTCGCAGCTCTTGCACCACTGCGGCGTGATTTCCAGGCGCGGCGTGTAGGGCGATTCCGCAGGTGCAGGGATGTTCGCGGCCGGCGCTTCGGCCTCTGGAACCGCGGTTCGCGCTTCCTCGAACCAGTTGCGTCCCAGGCGGAACGCATCGAGGTTGACTGCGATGGTTTTCTTCGGCACGAATGCGCTGAGCGCCTTTTCCCATTCATCGGCAGGGAAATCCAGTACCGTTGACAGTGCGCCGATCAGGACCACGTTGGCAGCGCGCTCGTTGCCGAGCTCCTCGGCCATGTGGGTGGCGTCGATCGCATAGCCTTCGGCCACGTGCGCCCTGACTTCTTCCGGCGTTTCGCGCGAGTAGCGCAGGTGTGCGCCGGGGCGCCGGTTGAGGCAGGCGAACGGCGGCACGATGCGCTTGGTGTCGCAGATAAAGATCCCGGTATCGGGCTTGAGGAAAGGCAGCCAGCGCAGGCCTTCGGCCCATTCGAGCGCGACCAGGATGTCGGCTTCGCCCTGGGGAATGGTGGGCGACCACACTTGGGGGCCGAAGCGCACGTGGCTGAATACGGTGCCGCCGCGTTTGGCCATGCCGTGCACTTCGCTTTGCTTGACCTGGTGGCCCTTGGACTGGGCCAGCCAGGCGAGCGCCTTGGACACCATGATCACGCCCTGGCCGCCGACGCCGACGATCAGGACGTTCATCGGTTCGCGCGCCTTGACCGCGGCCGCGGCGGGGCGGGGCGGCTCGGCTTGCGCGCTGCTGGTCGAGGCGGTCGGCCGGCTCATTGCGTCACCACCGCGGCGGGTTTGATGCAATCCACGGTGCACACCTGCGCGCACAGGGTGCAGCCTATGCACAGCGACTGGTCGATCTTGACCTTGTGCCGGCCCTCGAAGCTGTCCTCGCCCCAGGTGAGGGCGGGGCAGCCGAGGTTCATGCACGACTGGCAGGCGTTGCATTGCTCGTTGACAATCGCGAGCGCCGGCCCTTTGATTTTGACCGGGTCCAGTACGCAGGGGCGGTTGGAGATGATCACCGACACGCCGCGGTAGGCGATCGCCTCGCGCAGCGTCTGGTACATGGCCGCGAGATCGTAGGAGTCGACGCTGCGCACCCAGCTGACGCCGATCGCTCGCACCAGCGCCTCGTAATCCACTTTCGGCGCGTCCTCGCCGCGCAGGGTCTTGCCCGTCCCCGGATGCTGCTGGCCGCCGGTCATGGCGGTGATATGGTTGTCGAGCAGCAGCACGGTGATGTTCGCCTGGTTGTAGACCGCGTCGATCAAGCCGGGGATGCCCGCGTGCAGGAAGGTCGAATCGCCGATGGTGGCCATCACCGGCTTGGTGTCGCCGGCCTTGGACATGCCGATCGCGTTGCCGATCGACGAGCCCATCGAGACCGTGGTGTCCAGCCCGCGCAGCGGATCGAGGCAGGCGAGGGTGTAGCAGCCTATGTCGCCGGCCACGCGCGCACCCGATGCCCGCACCGCCATGAAGCTCGAGGTGTGCGGGCAGCCCGCGCACAGCACCGGCGGGCGCGCCAGCGGCTCCGGCGACCAGCCGGACTTCTGCGGCCGCGGCGCGAGCACCCCGGCGCGCTCGAAGCCGGCGCGCACGCTCTCGGGGGAAAACTCGCCTTCGCGCGAAAAGAACTGCTTGCCCTCGGCATTAATGCCCAGCGCGCGCAATTCCTTTTCGATCACCGGCTCCAGTTCCTCTACCACGAACACGCGCTCCACCGATGCGCAATAGCGGCGCAGCAGGCCCTCGGGCAGCGGCCAGGAAGCGCCCAGCTTGAGCACGCTCGCATTGGGCAGCACCTCGCGTACATAGGGGTAGCAGGTGCCGGCCGTGATCACGCCGAAACGCGCGTCGCCGGTCTCCCAGCGGTTGATGGTCGCGGTCTCCAGGTATTGCTTCAGCTTCGCCTCGCGCTCGATCACGACCGCGTGGCGCCGGCGTGCGTGCGCCGGAATCATCACGTTCTTCACCGGGTTTTCGATGAAGGCTCGTCGCGGCACTTCCTTGCGCGGGCCGATTTCGACCGGGCTGCGCGTGTGCGACAGGCGCGTCGTGCCGCGCACGATAACCATGGTGTCGAACTGCTCGGAGAGTTCAAAAGCGAGGCGCGTGAGGTCGAGCGCTTCCTGCGCGTCGCTGGGCTCCAGCACGGGCACGGTGGCGAGCTGGCCGTAGATGCGCGTGTCCTGCTCGTTCTGCGAGCTATGGATGCCGGGATCGTCGCACACGGCGAGCACCAGCCCGCCGTTCACGCCGATATACGACTGGGACATGAACGCGTCGGCCGCGACGTTGAGACCGACGTGCTTCATCGAGGCCAGCGCGCGGCTGCCGGCAAACGCCGCGCCCATGGCCACATCGAGCGCGACTTTTTCGTTGGTGGACCATTGGGCGTGCAGGTCGGCTGCAGGGTAGCCGGCGAGCGACTCCATGATTTCGGTGCTGGGCGTGCCGGGATAGGCGGCGGCGACGCGTACGCCGGCTTCCCAGGCGCCGCGCGCGATCGCCTCGTTTCCGGTCAAGGGCCGGACTTCCCTGGCCTGGTTTTGCGACTCCTCCACTGCTTCCGGCATTGTGCCCATGCGCTGATCCTCCCTGACGTTAAAGCGCATATCTCTTCTGTTAGACCCCGGATCATCCTCAAACCGGCTGGGGCCTGTTTTGATCTAGATTAAATCTAGATTATTAAATTTGCAGTTTGGCGGGCAGTCGGGCCAGCGGCCACGGAACAGCGGCCACGGAACAGCCTGGCGCCTACCCTTGGCTTGCTGTTTGCGCATTGCCAGCGGCTTTGCGCTGGCGTTCGATCAGCTTGAGCATGGTGTCCACGGTGATCGAGCGAAAGGTGGCTTTGGCGATTTCGTCGACTTCCGCCATCACCACACCCAGCGCACGACCGACATCGCTCGATCCGTCGAACTCGTCGCTCTCGCCGGTGCGCGTGCTGATGTCCTCGAACAGTTCGATCACGTCCATCAGTGTCAGGCGTCTGGCATTGCCGCTGAAGCGGTAGCCGCCGCCCACGCCGCGCGCCGACTCGACCAGTCCGGCGCGGCCCAGCTCGCGCAGTACCTTGGCCAGGTGGTGGGTCGAAGCGCCGTATTTTTCCGCGATTTCGGCCGCCGCCAGCTGCCGTCCAGGGTTGGCCGCGAATTCGAGCACGCTGTAGAGCGCGAGGCTGGTGCTTTTCTGCAATTTCATCGGCGCATCCTGGCCATCAGTCCAAGTCCTTTTCCAGCGGGATGAACGGCGCGGCCATCATGCCCTGGCTGCGAAAGAACGACAGCACCAGGCTGTTGTCGCGCGCGAGAAGGGTGCGCACCTTGTTCACGCCGGCGTGGCGAAAGCCGTCGCAGATCGCCTCCAGCATGCGCGCGCCGACGCCTGCGAGTCGGGCGCTGGTGCGTACGCTCAGGCCGAACACCCAGCCGCAGGGCGCGGAGCCGAATTCCCAGTCGCGCACTTCGCCTATGATGAAGCCCTGGATGAGGCCACCGGATTCGGCCACCAGAAACAGGCGCTGGCGCGTACGTCCGCCGCCGTAGCGGTGGAACAGTTCGTACCAGTAGTCCGTTTTTTCAATGCCGGTGGTCTCGGTATCGATGGCGATCACCTGGCCGAGGTCGTCCGCTTCCACCGGCCGCACCCGCAACTCGGGCGGGGCTGCGTCCTGCACTTGGGGTCTGCTCATGCTGTTGCCGACGTCCTTAGCGATGCGCTCATATTGCTGAAAAGGCTGATTTGAATCAAAACTCGCATTTCAGTACGACAATACCATATAATCCAGTTTCGAGGCAGCCCCGCAGCACGGGCCTGCCGGACGTAGCGCGATCGTGCCGAAGGTCTAGGGTCTTGGATCCTAGAAGAAGAACCGGGCGGGTTGACGGTGGCGCATCCAACCACACAAGAGGAGACATGATGAAATCCACGCAAGCGAGAAACAGCTTTAAGCGCGGCCTGGCCGCGGGCGCCGCGGCTTTGGCATTGATCGCCGGCACGGCGGTTGCACAGGAGCCGATCAAGATCGGCTCCTTCCTGTCGGTCACCGGCGGCGCGTCCTTCCTCGGCGATCCGGAAAAGAAAACGCTCGAGCTCTACGTCGATAAAATCAATGCGGCAGGCGGCGTGCTCGGCAGAAAGCTCAAACTGATCTCCTACGACTCGGCCGGCAGCGCGGAAAAAGCGCGTACTTTTGCCAAGCGCCTGATCGACGAGGACAAGGTCGATGTGATCATCGGCGGTTCGACCACTGGCGAGACCATGGCAGTGATACCGCTGGTCGAAGCCGCGCATATTCCGTTCATCTCGCTTGCTGGTGCGGTGGTGATCACCGAACCGGTGAAAAAATGGGTGTTCAAGACCCCGCAAACGGATCGCATGGCCTGCGAGAAGGTTTTTGCCGACATGCAGTCGCGCAAGCTGACCAAAATCGCGCTCATTTCCGGCAACGGTGGCTTCGGCAAGTCGATGCGTGCCCAATGCCTGAGCGTCGCGAGCAAGTATGGCATTCAGGTGATCGCCGATGAGAGTTATGCCAACGGCGACACCGACATGACGGCCCAGCTTACCAAGATCAAGAACACCCCGGGATTGCAGGCGGTGCTCAACCCTGGCTTCGGTGCGACCCCGGCGATCGTCACCAAGAACTACCGCCAGATCGGCATCACCGTTCCCTTGTACGAGTCGCACGGGGTCGCTTCCAAGGGTTATATCAAGCTTGCCGGTGCTGCCGCCAATGGCGTGCGCCTGCCTGCAGGGGCCCTGCTGGTTGCCGACGCATTGCCGGCCAGCGACCCGCAACGCGCGGTGCTGTTGAGCTACAAGCACGCTTACGAGTCGACATACCATTCCGATGTGGCGACTTTCGGCGGCCACGCCTACGACGGTCTGATGATTGCGGTCGATGCGATGAAAAAGGTCGGCAGCACAGACAAGGCCAAGGTGCGCGATGCGATCGAAGCTACGCACGGGTTCATCGGCATCGACGGGACATTCAATATGTCGCCCACCGATCACATGGGTCTGGATCTGGGCGCGTTCCGCATGCTCGAAATCAAGAACGGCGACTGGACCTTGCTCAACTAGGGAGGAGCGGGTGATGGGGGAGATCGCTGCGACATGAGCGCGCAGTTCGTGCAGTATTTGCTCACCGGACTCACGGTGGGTGCGATCTACGCGCTGGTCGCGCTGGGCTTCTCCATCATTTTCAACGCCAGTCATGTGATCAACTTCGCCCAGGGCGAGTTCGTGATGATCGGCGGCATGGCGACCGTTTCGCTGGTCGCGGCGGGCTTGCCCTATTTCTTTGCGGTCCTGCTCGCGATAGCGGCGGCGGCGCTGGTCGGCCTGGCGCTGGAGAAGTTTGCGATCGAGCCGGCGCGCGACGCCTCGGTGGTGACGCTGATCATTATCACCATAGGCGCGTCGATTTTCCTGCGCGGGCTGGCGATGGTCGTCTGGGACAAGGGGTTTCACGCGCTCAGGCCCTTCACCGGCAATACGCCGATCGCGATCGGGGGCGCCACCATCCTGCCGCAGAGCCTTTGGGTACTCGGAGTGACCCTGCTGATCGTACTGGCGCTGTCCTGGTTTTTCGGACGCACGTTGCTGGGGAAGGCGATGCTCGCCACTTCCCACAACCGCCTTGCGGCGCAACTCGTCGGTATCAACGTGCGCATGGTGCTGTTCCTGTCGTTCGGCCTTTCGGCGGCGCTGGGCGCGATCGCGGGCATCCTGATTGCCCCGATCACGGCGACTTCCTACGATGTCGGGATCATGCTGGGTCTGAAGGGTTTTGCCGCTGCGATTCTCGGCGGCCTCGGCAGCGGCATCGGCGCGGTGGTAGGCGGCCTCGTGCTCGGCATCGCCGAGACCATGAGCGCCGGCTACCTGTCCTCGGCCTACAAGGACGCGATCGCTTTCGTGATCATCCTCGTAGTGCTTTTTTTCATGCCGAGCGGACTGTTCGGCAGGCGCGGCGGCGAACGCGTCTAAGAATCGTTGCGAAATGACTTTTGCAACAGCCAATTTAGGGGGGCATGAGGGGAGCTATCCCCTCATTGTGCAATGAACTCCAGTCGGATACTGACACGCCTCGCCTCGCCGCGCACTGGAGGATTGCTGGCGCTTGCCATCCTGATCGCATTATTGCCGCTCGCATTGCCCAACAGCTACTTCTATGATGTCGCGATCCTGGTCGGCCTGAACGCCATCGTCTGCGTCGGCCTGAATCTGCTCATCGGCTATGCCGGGCAGATCAGCCTGGGTCATGCGGGCTTTTTCGGCCTGGGCGCGTACGGCTCGGCCATCCTCGCCACGCGCTATGGCTGGCCGCCGCTCGCCGCGTTGCTCGCTACCACCGTCGCCGTGGCGCTGCTCGCTTACATCGTCGGCCGGCCCATTCTGCGGCTGAAAGGCCACTATCTCGCCATGGCGACGCTCGGGCTGGGAATCATCATTTTCATGGTCCTCACCACCGAGGACAAGTTCACCGGCGGCCCCGACGGGATTTCGGTGGTCCCGT
>Ga0307377_10002630_pt1 | contig 20974 bp, 22 predicted proteins | sample TR3MG_FD_202535 | JGI IMG/M metagenome (GOLD analysis project Ga0307377, IMG submission 202535) | Soil microbial communities from Risofladan, Vaasa, Finland - TR-3 | ecosystem: Environmental > Terrestrial > Soil > Coastal area > Acid sulfate soil | place: Finland: Risofladan, Vaasa | collected...
CCGTGGTCGATCTCGACCTTGCGCTTCCGCCTCGCCCGCGTCATCGCGCGCCAGCTGTCACGCTGTCCGTGCTGCGGCAGGGCGCACCGAAGCACCAGACATGTTTAGTAACACAGTAGAATTAGGAACTCACGGTTGATTGCCTGCGTTCCATCATGACAACGACGAGGAAAGGATCACCTAGACCATGCTCAACCATATGACATTCGCTCGGGGCCCCCATCTGCCTCGGTCGTCTTCGTGGCCGCAAGGGCAGGCCGCGGCCCGAAGCTGCCGGTCGATGTGCCGGTTGAACGGTGAGCGCAACGAGTCCGCTTCAACGTGGAGTTTTATGCCCCTCGTGCACGCCGGCCGCATGGCGGCGGACTCCGCCTTCCGGCTACCGTTGGGCATGTGCAATTTGCACGATGGCCTTTGCGATCTCCTCGGGAGAGAGTACGAAATCAACGAAGCCACTGGCGATGGCGCTTTCAGGCATGTCGGGCTGCCGTGCCGTGTCGAGGCGCTGTGCGATCGTGGTGCCCCCGACTTCCTTGATAGCGCGAAGCGCCTCGGCGCCGTCTCCGTCGTAGCCAGAGACGATCACGGCAATAAGCTTGCCGTCCCAGTGTTCTGCCAGGGAGCGCAGGAACACGGTGATGACATCGGGCCATCCCCGCGGCTTCGAGATCGGTTCGAGCCGAAAGTCGCCGTGAAGCACGTGCAGGTCTCGCTGCGCAGGAATGATGAAGACCCGATTAGGTTCAATCCGCAGGCTATCGACGATGAGTTCCACGGGCATCGTGGTGAAATTCGGAAGGATCTCGTGAAGCCGAGTGGCGAACGTTCTCACATGGTTGACGATAACGACCGCTACACCCATGTCGTTTGGCAGGTGTTTCAGCAACCGAATATAGGCGTCAAGACCGCCGGCCGATCCTCCCACGCAGACGATTGGGAAATCCCATCCAGTGTGACTGACTTTCATTCGTCCGCCTCTTTCCCCAGTGGCCCCAAAGCAGAGGCGCAGTGGCCTAACGACCTGGTAGACCGACTGGGTCGGGTTATACATCCAGAGCAAACACCGACTGGAGTACTCCCACACTAGACCATGTTGTGTCGCCTCGGCGAACGGCCGAAAAGTCGATGTCTCCCCCCTCGTAGGGTGTCGGGTCTTCAGCGAGACTGCAAGTGCATCTGACGGATGTCCGGTGTTCAGTCAAGAACGGGCGCTGCCCTGACAACGTGAGATGTGGTGAACCTGCCTCATCCTGGTTGCGCTTTTCAGACCGGCCACATTGGCTCGGTTGCGACCGTTACAGACAAGCTGCAAATGAGACGAATGGATCGTCGGAGAATCCACGTCCCGCGACGGGCTGCGACATCGAAGCCTTGGTCAGTGCTCTGTGATTTCTGTCTTCTCCCCCATCGCACCCTCTTGCTCGCGAAGAAAGCGGCCCCCGATGACGACGGCGTGGATCTCTTGCTCGGCGATCTTGGTCAGCTCGGCTATGTGCGCTTTCAGGCCTTCCAGGTCGTCGGTGCTGGCGGGCTTCTCAGGATCTTCTAGCAACGCCTGCATCCCGGAAAAGATCTCGCCCAGTTCCATCAGAGTGTCAAGTGAATCGGCCATCGGTCCAGGTACCTCAAGGTTCTCCTGATCACCAAAGAGCCCCGTCAAAAATCCATGGATCTCTTCCGCGCGTGTTTCGACCAAGCTGCCCAGGCTCTGGCGCGTTGCCCGGGGCGGCATGGACAGCAGCCGATACGGTTGCGTGTCGTCCTGGTGCACGGTGAGCTCATTCCAAAGCCCGTTGATCAGTGCCTCCAGCAACTCATTGACTGCGTCGATGGATGGGAACGCAGGCAACGCGCCGTCCCAGATCGTGGCCAGCACTTTCATGGGTTGCACCGGAGCGACTGCGCTCATGGCGCCCAGAAACTGCGTGCAGACGGTGTGGTAGGGAGTCGTGCAGTCGTAGCGTTCCAGCAACGCGATGGCACGCGCCTCGATGCCGCGGCGGCGGTTGCGGTCGGCTGTCGATCGTTTTGGCACAAGCAAAGCTCCTGGGACGGCAAGCCAGAATCGTAAGGCTGTTCGCGATTCCCCGCAAAAAAAAGCGACGCACCACCCACCGTGACTGCCCAAGGCAGTCACGGTGGGCAGAGCGGAGCCGCTACGCTTTGTTACTCCTCATGTCACCGCGGACGCAGGCGCCTCCAGCGCTTCGGCCTTGGCGTGCAGCTTGTCCGTGAGGCTCAGTCGATGGCCAGAGGCGCGGGGTGCAACCTCTGCATGGCGCGCGGCCATGCCCGTTGCGGGCGTCTCTGAACCCTGCGCGGCGTAGAACTCCTCGATCACCGCCGGTGCTTCCTCTTCCGAATCCTCGAAAGCCCCATGGGCAAGTCCTGCCGCGGCCGCACGATCCAGTGCCACCTGATCCCATCCCATTGCCGTGCGGGTCTGCGTATCCTGCTGGGCCTGCTGCAGGGCTGCCTCCAGCGTCATCCCCTGGCGCACGATCAGGTCCACGAAGTACACCGCTGATCGGTGGCTTTGTGTCGTGCTCTTGGCTCGGAGCTTTAGCGTCAGCGGCAGACAGGGCAAGGCCGCACCGGCCAGCGCCTGGAAGTAGCGCAGTCGTGCGGTCAGCGTGCGGATGGAGTTGTAGCCCGTGGTCCGAAAAATGAAAGTCGCCAGCGCATCGTCTTGCCCTTCGATCTGCACATTGAGTCGGCCATAGGGCTTGCAGCCCAGGCTTTCTCCGAAAGCGCAGTGCTGGGGCGTCGGACACGGATGCGAGGTGAGGCCTTCAGCGGTTGAACGCTTGCAGGTCTGTCCATTGCCCGCGCACACCGGACGCCCGGTGGTCCGATTGAACGCGGCGTACTGTGCACGCAGGCTAAGATCCGGGTCGGCAAACAGCAGCTTCACCGGTATCGAGCGCAGCTTCTTCTCAGTCGACGCCTTGCGCAATGCCTCATCCAGCGGGTGCAGCACCCAGCCATCCCGGTTCTGCACCAAGCTGGTCACGGTGAACTCGTCATCCTTCTCCGGCAAGCGCGTACCGTTACGCTCGACGACCTTGCCAATCGCTATCCGCCCCAGGATCGGTGGGGTAATCGCTAGTCCTTCGATCACGTTATTCTCCTTCCAGTTGAACAAAACGCCGGCTACCGGGCCGGGACTTGAGGTAGTTCACGCACACCTCGGGGTGGGCTTTCTGCAGGGCCGCCGCATCGAGCGTGGTGGTGTCCTTGGCCTTCTTCCACGACACCGCCCCGGTGACGAACTTCGCCAGGGACGCCTCGCCCATGGCCTGCTGCAGGGTCGCCTTGCATTGCGCCTCGGTGGCGCTAAGCTGTTCGATCGTGTGCCGTGTCTCGCACCATGTGGCGAACGTGGTGTTGAGGGCGGTATCGCTGCGCAGATCGAGCGTCTGGCCGTGGTCGGTCGGAAACAGCACCTGCAATGCTTTGGCCGCTGAGTCGGAGCCGTCCGCTGGCAAGGGCGCATCCGCCATCACATAGGCCCAGAAGCGAGCCTCCAGTTCGATTAATCGCTTGATCAGGGCCTCGTCCCGATCAATCCGGTGAATACGCAGTTCCTGACCACCCAGCAACACCGCGACGTCAGCGGCCGCCTTGCCCGTCACGGCCAGCTGGTGCTGTACCTGCAACTGGACATACTCCGGCACACCGTCCTTCCACAATCGGGCGCCGTTGATGCCCGCGGTCTTGCACTCCAGGATCGCGACTTCGGCATGGCCCAGCACCTCGCGGTCGATGTTGGCCAGCATCCACGGATACTCCGGATGCTGCAGTACCGCGTTGACGCGCCGCACCTTGCAGCCGGTGCGCCGGACATAGTGCGCGGCGACGATCGGTTCAAGCAGCGTTCCCCAGTACATGGGGGACGTCTCGTCATCAAAGGCCGGCTTGGGTAAACCGGCATCGCGGCCGGTCTTGACCAGCCAGAGCTCCAGCGGACTCTGGTAAGGATTGAGTCCCACGGCGGCCGCGGCATCCGAGCTGCCGATGCCGTGCTTGCGGACGCCCAGCCATGCCTCGCGGCTTAGATCTTTCGTCGACACCAGGCGCAAGGCCGGGCGGGTGCAGTGTTGTTCCAGGGTTTGCATGGGTTTCCTCCGGACAAAGAAAAGGCCCGACCGCAGGTGCGGTCGGGCCTATGGGTGGTGGTAGTGCGTGGGTTGTGACAAACGACGCCGGTGGTATCAGGCCACCAAATGCAAGGCCTCCTGCCAAGCTTTCTGCTTGAGGGCCGCCCCTTGGCCGAACCAGGCAGCGTCCAGGCGATGGTCATCACTGCGAGCACGGCGATGGTGGTCAACGAACTCCGTGACGCTGTTCACCAGTCCCCACGCCGTACCAGCCGCGGAGGTCAGGTTCGAGCCCTTTCCGCGTCCTGCGAAAAGCTCCTGCACCGACTTGACCGCACGATCATTGACGACGGTTGCACCGCGGTCTGTGATCGTCGCCGCCGGATAGGTCAGCACGCGCTGAAGGAAGGCCTCGGTCGTGCGTGCATTGACCCGGCATTCGGACAGCGCCTTCATCTGCATCATGAAGTCATCCCATGACGCAATAGCGATGCCGAGCTGGCGCTTAAGCGCCTGGGCGTCGAATTGGCTACGGTGCGGAACCTTCACGGCGCCCGTGCCCTTTGCCAAGGCAATCGCCAGGGTGTTGTTGCACACCACCCGCACTGATGTGAACTGGGCGGTCGTGGCCAAGGTGCCATCGCAAGCGGTAGCCAGGAGCAGGTAACCGTTGACCTGGTCTCTGCCCTTGAGTGAGACGGTCTGGCCCGTGCGCGCGAGCGCCCAGAACTTGCGTCCCTCCTTCAAGACGCCAGCCGTTTCCAGCTCGAAGCCACCGATGTCGGTGAGGTCGCGATAGAACTCCAGTATTTCGGCCGGTTGCACCACCTGGTAGCGCTTGGACACGATCGCCAGCGGTGCCTTGGTGTCAGAGCGGTACAGCACCTTTTGCTCAGGGAATGTGCGAATGGCATCGACATCGGCACCGCGCGCGGCGAAACGCACATCTGCCGCCTCGATACGCCAGTTCATGCCGGCCTGTTCGGCCCAGACTTCGAGCGGCTGATCGGGGGCCAGCTGTTGGCCCAAGCCGTGCCAGGGGACTTCGTTGACGTAGGCCATGGTTTGTACGAGATGCATGACAGAACTCCTTTTTGGACAGATGAACGCATAGAGCCCGGCCGAAGCCGGGCTCTATGCGTGATGGGGAAAGAAAAGAGAAAGAGCCATCTGACTCGATGTCTTGGTCAGCCTAGGAGCAGCCTGGTGCGAAGTCCGCTACCTCAAGCGCGCCATCCGCGGGGTGCACACAACATCTTTGACAGCTGCGTGAAGAGTCGACAGGCCTACTGTCGTGACACTCAGACCACGCGAAGGCGTTGCTCAGGTCGCGGATCTATGTGAGATAGTGTCCTTCAGTTGGTCATCAAGGACGTGCATGAACGTGAAAGCTGCGCGAGGTGGTCCAGTACGTTACGACTGGTAGATGTCACCCATTGCAGACATTTGGCTGCCGTTCGTCCTGATGCGCTCGGTCGGGTATTACGTCGACTTGTTAGCTTGGTCAGAGTTGCATAAGCTCAAGCCAAACAGGCGCGATACCTACGAGGAAACATTGTTCGTGGACTACTTCAGGTTTCAAAGGAAACCACGGACGAAGTTGCCAGCACGAAGAAAGGCCAGACCTGCGCATAAAATTCCCTCGCAATCAGGGGCCGAGCGCTATTCAGGCGCCGGGGAGCAGAGGGAGTGAGGGATCCAGTGGACGACACTATTTTTGACGGTTCGACGCCGATTCCGCAGGCGCTGGAGCAACTACGGTTGCGTCTGCTGGATTTGACCGGCCGCAATCGACTGCTCAACTTTAAACACACTGCTGGCAAGTCGTTGCCCTTGGTTCCTACCAATCTCGATGACACGTTTCACCGGCTCGTGGGCGGGCAGACCGCCAAGGTCACAATCCAGCCCGTACCGGATCCGGCGCGCGACGATTGGATCGAGCGTAATGGTCGAATGGCGAAACCCGAGGCCAAGGAATACGCCATTCGGCTAGGCTTGAACGTCGAGATGGAAGAAGTGCCGAAGGGCCCGGGTAAGCCCGACGCGACGCTGGCGCTCTACTACGACGAAGAGCTGGGCAAGCATTGCCGCAAGCTCGATCGCGAGGCGCGCCTCGCGATCGAGGAGACAGGCGCGAACATGTTGTATCTCGTTTTGGGGTTCCTGGAATTTCCAGACGTCAAGGACTCGACGCGAACGTTCGTTGCACCGCTGGTCTGCGTGCCGGTTCGGATGGACACCGTGCAGGAGCAGCGCGGCGTTGTGTTCAAGCTTTGCTCCACCGGCGAGGAAGTTGAGGAGAATCTCTCGCTGCGCGAAAAGTTGAAGCGCGACCTCGCGATGACCCTCCCCGAGTTCCCGGACGAGGAGGACGGGATCGTGGAGTACCTGGCAGCCATAGAAAACGAGGTGGCCAGGAAGCCCGGATGGCGCCTGCGGCGTGCAACGACGCTAGCGATCCTGTCGTTCGCAAACATGCTCCTGGTCCGCGACCTGGATCCCGAACGTTGGCAGGCGCGCACCGGTAAGTCGCTGCTGCTCGACCACCCCATCATCCAACGTGTGTTTCAGGGCGGCCACGAGCCGACCGCGGATGCGTACGGAGAGGAACTCGATCTCGATACGATGCCGGAGGCAAACCTTCCGCTGATCTTCGATGCAGATAGCTCGCAGCACAGCGCGATCGTTGACGTCATGGCCGGAAAGTCGCTGGTGGTGGAGGGGCCCCCAGGTACCGGCAAGTCACAGACCATCACCAATATCGTTGCTGCGTGCCTGCATGCCGGCAAATCGGTGCTCTTCGTCGCTGAGAAGCTTGCGGCATTGCAAGTAGTCAAGGGCCGCCTGGAAATGGCCGGTCTCGATCCGTTCCTATTGGAACTGCATTCCAACAAGACCAGTAAGCGGCAAGTTCTCGACTCGCTGGCGAATCGCATGGGGTTTCGGGCGACGGCGCCGCTCGACCTGGATTACAGGGAAGCTCAGCTGAGCGACCGGAAGAACAAGTTACGCGAGCACGCCGCACTATTGAACAGCCAACTGGGCAACCAACTCGGTTGCACGGTTCACCAGATCCTGTGGCGTGCTGATCGTAGTCGCCGAAACCTGGGTGGATTAGGCGACGGTTTGTCCAGCATCGTGATCCCGGACGCGACATCGACTAATGCGATTGAGTTCGAACGGCGTCGCGATCAGGTTCGCTACCTGGCCAAGCAGTTCGTCGAGATCCAGGCATTCGACGTGACGCACCCGTTCTGGGGATTCTATCCCGAAAGCCTCGCGCCGAGCGACGATCTAAAAATTGGTAGTGCACTGCATTCGTTGCATGCCGAGACGGAGACGTTGTGCAGTCTGGTAGCAGACGTACGCGCGCGCTTCGGTTTTGCGCTCGATAACTCACTGAGCGCCAGCGGTAACGGCTGGGCTATCAAAGTCGTCGAGGCACTTCGGGCGTTGGCGGTGCCGAGCGCCGCTCTGGACATCCTCCCGAACATCTTTGGTCAAGGCAAGGCCCACCAATCGCAATCGTTGCAAGCCATCAGCGACGCGGAAGCGGTGTTAGCCAGTGTCGTAGGCCTTGAGAAGGCTACGCACAGAAAAATTGATCACGCTATCGCGCGGGAAGCGGTGTTTCAGGACGCAGACTTGGCGTTCCTGGAAGGCCAGGGTCTGGAGCAGATCACAGTTGAACAGCTGTCTCGGGCTGTCGTGGACATTGCTGCCGTCACTGCTGCTGCTTCGCAAAGTGTTCGAAGGCTTGACCAAGAGGCAGCTGAGGCCGGTCTCGACCCCGACGGGATGCCGATCACGCACGCAAAGATCAAGGCAATCAGCGCCATTGCCGCTGCGGCGCCGATGCAGGACCTCCATCTTCGATGCGAAGGACTTCTATCGCCGGAAGCCTGCAATCTGCTATCGCGCGCCATCGTAGAGCGCAACCGTCTCGTCGACGAGGAACAGATATTTGGCGAGCGCATTTATCTTGACCAAGCGCCTACCGATGCAGATTTGCGAACGTGGATCTTGACGCTCCGACAGGGAGCAGCTTGGTATCGATTCATCCAGAAGCCATGGCGCGTTGCGATCAGAGCGCACAAGAACCTCAAGAAGGACAAAAAGGATAAGGTCGACGCCGCAGCGCGGCTAGCCGATCTCGAACAATGGTCAGCACACCGTAAGGCGCGCGAAGCGTGGTTGGCGTCGCCGAAATTGAAAGCCCTTGCCGGTTCTGCGACGTTGGAATTCCAGTTCCCACTGGAGCGAAGCCGGGTCGTTGCCGAATGGCTAAGGTCGGCGCGGAAGGCGTTTGCCACGCTCGAGATCGATCGCGAGGTCTTCGATCCAGTTTGCGTCGACGAGAGGGTCATCTTGCACCTCGCTGCTCGCGCCTCAGAAGTGGGGGAACACACGACGGCGCTTGAGGCATTCGATCGCAAGTTGGGCGTGGTGCTTGCGGCCGGCCACGGTTGGGATGCCGCCCGAAACTGGGCCGCGAAGCTTGAACAATCTCTGGCTCTCCGGGTCCGCTTCGAATCTCTGCACGGAGGCTTTGCGGGTGCTTTCGCGCCTGATGTGAAGTTGGTGGAAGCCCACGCTTTACTGGGATTATCCCGCGAGCTGCGCGAGCTCAGCGATAAACTAGCGTCGTCCAACGAACTGGCGCGTGTTCTGGGAGCGCATCACGCAAACTTCCGTGTAGATGTCCGGGACGTTACGGCTGCGGTGCGTTTTGGCCGTCAGGCGGTCGATTGCATGCTGCCGCAACTCACCAAGCAGCAGCTGTGGTCTCCCGAGTGCAGGGAGGTGTTAGATGCGCTCGCTGCGGCATTGGATCGGATTCGTGCCCATTGGACGTCGCTGACCGAGAAAGTCCGCGAGCTATCGACGTTCGGTCTGGTGGAGCCCAAAGAGTGGATCCTTCCCGACTCTGGCACCGAGGCGGGTTGCGAACGTACGTTCGCGAGGTTCAAACAAGCCATCGAGCGCCTGGATTCGGTCGTCACGTGGTCGCAGTATGTGTACGCCCGCCGCTTGTGCATCGAGAGCGAGCTAGAACCATTCGTCCTGTTGCTGGAAGAACTGCAGGTGCCGGCGGACCTGTTGGAGGAGGCGTTCGCGTTTCGCTTCCACGCTTCCATTGCAGAGTCCCTCATTCGGCTGACGCCGGCCTTGAATCATTTCAACGCCCCGGTGCACGATGCGATTCGGCAGGAGTTTGCCGCCTTAGACCGTGAGATTACGGGACTGCGTGGCAAGCAGATCGCCGCGAAACGACTGAAGGCAGCGAAGCCCCCGGTCGGACATGCCGGTGCTCGGGTGGCCGACAAGACCGAAATGAGCCTGCTCGAGTATCTCGTTCCTCAGCAGCGACCGCGAGTGACGGTGCGCGAGATTTTGCGCCGCGCGGGTGAGTCCATTCGTGAACTCAAGCCCTGCTTCATGATGGGTCCGCAGGCGGTCGCGCAATTCCTGCAAGCGATCCCGCAAGTGTTCGATGTCGTGATCATGGACGAGGCATCACAGCTCCGCCCGGAGCAGGCGATCGGCGCTATCGCGCGCGGTCGACAGTTGATCGTGGTGGGGGATCCGAAGCAGCTACCGCCGACGTCGTTCTTCTCAAGGTCGCAGAACGACGACGAGACACAACCCCAGATGGCCGCGGTAGATGCGGAGTCAATTCTGAACGTGGCGAGCAGCCACTTCCGGCCAATTAGATCCTTGCGCTGGCATTACCGGTCTAGGCACGAGTCTCTGATTGCTTTTTCCAATGAGAAGTTCTATCGCGGCAACTTGGTGGTGTTCCCGTCGCCCTATCCGCGCAAGCGCGGGCTTGGCGTGCGCTCCCATTACGTGGCGAACGCCGTGTACGAAAGCCAGATGAACCAGATGGAGGCCGCGCGCGTCGTCGATTTCGTCGTTGATCACATCGTCCATTACCCCGACCAGTCCCTTGGGGTGGTGGCGTTGAACATCCGCCAGCGGGACTTGATCGCAGAGCTGCTGGAGGAGCGCCTTAAGTCGGTGACGAGTGCGCAGGCCTATCGGGACAAGTGGGCCGAGCAGGGCCTGGGCTTATTCGTCAAAAACCTCGAGAACGTCCAGGGTGATGAACGCGACGCCATCATCATTTCAACAACATTCGGGCCACCTCCCGGTGGGACTAGGCCGCATCAGAACTTCGGTCCGATCAGCCAGCAGGGTGGGTGGCGACGCCTCAACGTGCTGTTTACCCGCGCGAAGTCGTCCGTCCTACTAGTAACCTCCCTCAAGGACACTGACGTCGTCGTGGGAAATGGAACGCCGGAGGGGACGAGAGCATTGCGCGACTATCTGGCATTTGCCGCTACGGGCCGATTGCATGTCGACCAAGGCCATGCAACGGGCGGTGTGCCGGAGTCACCCTTCGAAGAATCGGTCATCGCCGCACTGAGTGATCACGGGTTTGATTGCGAGCCTCAAGTCGGCGTTGCGGGCTTCCGAATCGACATCGGTGTGCGCCATCCCCAGTACCCGCATCTTTTCCTCGCAGGCATTGAATGCGACGGTGCGTCGTACCACTCAGGCATCACCGTGCGTGATCGTGACAGGATCCGCCAAGAGATTCTCGAGAGCCTCGGGTGGAAGGGCAAGTTGTGGCGGATCTGGTCGACCGAATGGTTCCGGAACCCGAGGCCCGAGCTTCGCAAGCTGGTCGCATTCCTCGAAATGTTAAAGCAGCAGGCGGTCGACGCCGACATAACCGCAATGACCAGCGATTCGTCGGCAAGTTCGGCCGACGACGTGCCTTCTCAACCGTCATCTGACTTTGACAGCGTGAACCTGACGGCGGGAAGCCTCGTCACTGAGGCCAGCCAAGAGGAGGCCTCAGTCGGGGATTACGTGACCTACAAGGATCTGAGCGCGGACAATCCGGATATGGAGTTGGCCGTGATGATCACGCGCACCCGTACCGACCTCGCGACGGGCCTTATTGCCGAGACGACGCCACTCGCGCAGGTATTGCTGGGGGCCTTGGTCGGGGAGCAGATTGAGCTGCATATTCCTGGTCAGCGTGAGCGGATTCTGGAGGTCGTCCAGATCAAGAAGGGACGCTGAGGATGTCCTGACTTTCCAGACCGGAGCCGATGGCATCCCTACCAGTGCACCGATGCCGACAAGGGAGGACTTGACCACCAAGCGAAACTCCCAGCAGCAGTCGCGCACGAAGTGGTGGTAGTCAGCCTTGATCTGTGCCGAGTAGCACATGGGCAAAACCTTTGACGGACCAGAGTGCTCAGCCTACACCGAGCGCGGATGAATGGCCGTCGGGCAGCACAACACAATAGGTACCTTGCCTTAACCCCCGCGGCCACAGGCTGTCGCTCCCGCAGAGATGCATCGCCCGTAGCCTGATCGCATGACCCGACATCCCCGCAAAAAGCCATTCACCCTGACCATCGACCTGCTGGGCAACTGGCGCCCCTTGGCTGCGGCACCTCCTCCGGCGCGCAGCGATCACGACTGGCGCTACTTCGGCACTGTCACCATCCATGGGGTGTGCGGCGCACTGGCCTGGAAGGCCGGTGGCTATGGCATGGCGGTCGGAGACGGCCCCGTGCAGCCGTTCGGCCTCTGGAAGCGGATCAGAATCAACGAGATCATGGAGTTCGAAAGCCCGCCTGGCCGGGAGCTGGCGCCGCGCCACAAACCCTTGGAGATGTGGGGCTCGCACTTCCTCTCGGGAGCCTGAGCGCGGAAACCCCTGCGCCAGCTGCGCTGGCGCGCGTGATGGAGGGCCCGTGTAGGTCATCACCTACACACCTGCACTCCCCGCCCCGATACCCTGCACGTGACAGCGGGTGCACTCTAGATGGGCCCCGCTTGTCGCGACCAACCGACAGGGAGTCTGAAGGAACCGGCGGGCGGGGCACTTCTTTGCATGGATGCCTGCATGATCGCCTACACCCTCAAGCACGACGATGACGGGCAGTGGAGCATCCGCTGCATGGGCTCGACCCTGGCCAGCGGCTTGCAGCTGGACTCGGCCATGGAGCAGGCACATGAGATGGCCCTCACCAAGCACATGGATTCTGGTCGACCGACATGCGTCGAAGTGCTCAGAGCCAAGGCCGACATTCACGCGTCAGACGAAGCGCAGCCGGATCCCCGCTGGCGTTCAGCTGCGGCATAGGCGATCGACCGTGAACGAGAGAATCAATCTGCACTCCCCGTTGAACCGATCGCACTGGTGCGGCAACTTCAGCTGCAGCGAGCAGGAACTGCTCGACGCCGTGTGCACCACGCACAGCACCGAGGTTGGTGTAGTCGGCCTCTACCTCGCGACCCGGTACGCCCTCGAATCCTTCGATGCGTCGGACGCGTCCCTGAGGTAGTCGGTTCGTCGAGGTCAACTGTCAAGGTCTGCGGACGCATTTAACGCGCCGGGGCATGACTGCTGAAGCTTGCTGACGGCAGGTGCCTCGAAAGTGAAGGTGCGGATGGACACGGGCTGAGTCGGAAGTTGAGGGTGTCGTAGAACCTCGGGAAGGGCAGGCCGGCGACCGGCCTGGTATGCCTTTCCCTGTCAGTACCCTATGCGGCGCTCGTGACGGGCCATAGCGGCGCGCGCTTCCATCAGGGAACCGAGCGCTTCCCTGAAAGCCTCTCTGGCCGCAATGAGGCGTTTGCGAAGGTCGGCGCAAAGACGCGTGCCCAAGGCCCCGATGTCGCGTTGTTCCCGCCATGCCGCCAGCAGTTCCGTGACGGTCTCGCGGGAGTCGGTGAGGGCATCCTCAGCGTTCCGCTCGGCCCGCCAGCGTTCCTGATAGTCACACTCGTGTTCGGCGTGGATCCGGGCGAGTTCGTCGCCGGCCCGCGCCGCATTCTCAGCGGTGGCGTACAGGCGCAGCTTGCCCCGATTGGCGTCCAGCCGGACGTAGCCGCTGCCCTCGCTTTCGCAGTAGCCGGCGATGAACAGCATGTGCCCCTTGCGTGCAGGGAGTTGCCACACGTTGCCCCGGTAGGTGGCATCGCAGAACTCGCGGTCGGTATACCAGCCCCAGTGCCGGATGCTGTGCACGATGTCATCGCTGGTGCCGGTGTCCCGGAAGTTGTTGCGCATGACGCGACACGCCACGCTCGCGAGGTTGCCGCACGTGCTGAAGTGGAAATCACTCATGCCCATTGTCTCCTGTCAGAAACCAGTGAGGCCCGCTCGGGATCGAACGGGCCCAGCTTGTGCCTGTCGGCGGTCCTTCGGTTCCCGAAGGCGTAGGTGGTGCCGTTGACGTACTCAAAGCTCACGTCCCCGCCCAGCTTCATGTCTCGCAGGTACGCGGCCTCGTCGAAGTAGTTCCGCAGGGTGATCCGGTATGTGATCCAGATAGCCGGTGTCCTCCAGAAGCCGATGGGACGGTCGCACCGGATCGGCAGGGCTTCGCGAAACCAGGTGTGAGCGAGGAAGAGGGCAACCTTTCTCAGAGTCGAGTTGACTGGAGACCGCCGCGCGGCCCTAGCTCCAGCAGGTAGTCGGGACATTCCGCGGCGGCGGCCAGAGATGTTGCGATATGGACTGTGGCGGTGATCTTCTGCCCGTAGCGGTCGAGCTCCCGTGCCGCCGCCATGTAGGAGGCACGGGCGACGGCGAGGGAGCGGCAAGGCTCGGCGTCCGCCAACGCGTCGCCGCCCATCCGCAGATAGCAGACGGTGCTCACGGCTCACCCCACGCCACGATGCGGCCGAGCCCCGCCAGTACGACTTCGTCCACCTTCTCCCGGGTGAAGTGCTCGCTCCGCTCGCGCCAGGCGTCTTCGTCCCACTCGCACGACGCGACGCGGTCGTCATAGAGCGCCTCGAACTCCGCCGCCCAGTCCTTCGCGAGGTTGTGGAACTCGTAGCTGTCGTTGGGCCGGAATCGGGCCAGCGCCATGTTCCACGCGATCTCCACCACCGTCTCGATGAGCTTGTCGTGGGTGTGCAGCGTGGCCGTGTACTCGGCCAGCCGTTCGCTGTAGGTCTTGATGCCACCTCCAGCCAAGACACCGCCGTGTCCCATGGTGCCGTCCATTAAGTCGGGCACCGTCGCAAGGCTCCCTTGGTCGCGGTGAGTCGCTATCGCCATCTCGACTGCTACTTCGGGCGAAGTGGCGTCGACCTCGATCGTCCATGTGACGCGGTAGGTTTTGTGTAGGTCCGTCATGCGCGTGCCTCCCGTATGCGCAGGTAGTCGTGAACGCGGTAGAGCCGCTCGATCCCCGGCGTGTTGTCCGCAATCCATTCCTCCAGCCGCCCGTTTCCCCGTGCGCTCTCCATGAGGCCGGCTTCTTCCAGCTCACCCTGCGTGTCGCGCACGTACGCTTCCACCAAGGTCTGCAGCTGGTTGTGATCCCACCCCGTCACGTCGCCCCACGTCCTCCAGTCGGGCGAGTAGAAGGAGATGAAGCCGCTGCGCGAGGTGTGGCGCTCACCCGCTACCTGGTCCAGTGAGTCCGTCGAGGTCTCGCGCATCATTCGTTGGGCCTCTTCCAGCGGCAGTTCGACGAACAGCCGATCGGTCTCGAAGTTGTAGAACTTCGGGGAATCCATCGATTCGAAGCGGGCCGCATGGATCCCGGCCTCCTCACAGAAGGTCTCCGTAAACTCTTTGGCGTACGCGCGGTGGACCGCTGACCACTGGCATGCACCGCTCACCCGTTCGGTGAGGCCTGGGTTTGGGTCACCTTGGTCATTGGAGAACATTGCCTCCATGGCGTAGTCCAGCTCAGCATCATGCTGGGAACCGTAGAACCCCGCGAACGGGAGGGTGGTGATCAGCGTCTGCATCACATCAGCCCTCGGTTGGCCATGCTGACGCACTCAGCGCCGACGACGATGTGGTCCAAAATCCGCACACCGATTAACCGCAACGCATCACGGAGCTCGTTGGTTATGTTTCGGTCGGCAGCACTGGGTTCGGCGATGCCGCTGGGGTGGTTGTGGGCGAAAATGGCCGCACTGGCATTGACGCTCAGTGCGGCCCTTACGACCTCGCGGGGATAGATGCTGGCGCCATCGACGGTACCGGTGAAGAGCTTCTGGCATTCGAGGATGCGGTGACGGTTGTCCAGCCACAGGACGTGAAATTCCTCATGCTGCAGCGCGCCCAGCCGCATGCGCAGGAAGTCGGTGGCATCGGTCGGATTGGTGAGGCTGCCCTGACGCCTGAGCCGTTCCCCGAGAATACCTTCGGCCGCGGCGAGCACGTCTTGCTCCGTCGTCTCGCTGCCGAGCTTGTAGCGGGTGTAGGTCAATGATCGAACAATGTGCATGACGAGCTCCTTGTGAGCGACACAAACGCATAGAGCCCGGCTTTGGCCGGGCTCTATGCGTAGTCGCGAGGAAAGATGAAGAAAACGAAGGGGTTCGAGCCGGGGTGGCTCGGCACAGCGGAAACGTGTGGCGCTAGGTCAGTGCAGGATCCGTGCGATTAGCATTAAAGACATAGCCGCAGGCTTGGCAACGAAAGCTATCGGGCAGAACTTGGTCAATCGGCGCACCGATGGCCGCCCCGGCCGCACACCCTGCGGCGCCGCCGAGCAATCCGCCGAGAATCGCACTGGCAATGACGCCCATGGGCTCACCGCCCTTCGCCTCTGTCATCGCGCTTGAGGCCCCCCGGATAGCACCAGCGACGCCACCGATGGCGGTAGCCGTGGTTTGCGCGCGACGACGAGGGACGACGAACGCGGTGTGGCAGCGTGGGCATGACAGGGTCATGTGCGTGCGACCTCGTTCTTCGGTGTCACGGCCTCCTCGCGGACGTTGCTGTCGGCGACCAGATAGCCGATCGAGAAAACGATGGCAAACGCAACAAGGCATTCAAGTACTGGATAGTTGTACATCACGATGGCTCCCATGAAGTGGTTGTGAGACTGACAAATCAGCTGTTTTGAGAGGGCTTCTTACTGCTCTCCATGGGGTGATGTAGATCTGAAATTATTTTCGATCGCTCAAATACACCACTGTCGGACTAACAGGCTATTGAGAGTGCGCCCCCTCCGATGCCGTCCGATAGCTCGCGACTATGGATGGCCACGAATAGCGGGGAATTTCGGATGCATTTGCGAGTTTCAGGCGCACGTCTCCCGCCGTCGATCAAGTCGGAGACGGGTTCCACCACTCGCCGATGCCACCGAGCCGAATCAGGTTGTACGCCGTCACCCTGCAAAGTGCTGGGAAGTGCTGGAGGAGCTTCTGGACGCATCCATGCGCGCGTGCCAGACATGCTTCTGCGTGGCATGATTTAGCGAGTGTCATTCAAGCCGACGAGGACGGAGCCGTACTACGGCAGGCCGCCGGATTGAATCCTGCCACCAACACGCCGCCCCTGCGGCGCAAGAGCGCTCCACCCGGCGGGATGTAGGCGCTCACCTTTGCGCGCGCACAACGCTGTGCCTGTGTCCGTGCCTGCTGTCTGCCTAGGCACGCGCCAACCGCCCCAGCAGCCCTTCGCGTAATCCACCCAAGCGCGCATAATGGTGTGAGCGTGGGGGAAAAGGACGGCATTTATGGGCATATATGGGTATGCACGGGTTCCACGGGTTGGGCGTTGGCGTAGTTCCGGAGCCTACAGCGTATCAAAGCGCCAAGAACTAACATCGACTTTCGGCGGGATCGATCGAGATGTCGAGCGGATATTTTTCGGGTTTGATTGGGGGAAGCTTGAACAGCTGTTCACCCGGTACGAAGAGGACTATGGCAGGCGAGCGGCCACTTATGCCCGTACGGCGTTCCCGAAATGGAAAGACGGCTCGGTCAAGTTGAGCGGCCAAACCGCCGAACGGCTCTTGAACCTGGTGCCGCCTCTGTTGCCCTTCGACACCCGATTTGAGTTGGTCAAGAAACTGCGCAATGCCAACTTTCGCCAAGCTAGTGAGCATATTCGAACCACGCCAGAACGCTGGCAGCAAGACTTGGGGCCAGCGATCGCACGTGTGGTCAGCCATGGCAACACGTCCAGTCTCTCCGACTACGTCAAGAAGCGTGTTTCTTGGTTGGCAAACGGCGATGTCGCCACCGCCGAAAAGCTCTTGCTTGCCGCTGACCAAGAGGAAGCCATTACTCGCCTAGCCTATTTGAACGCTGAGTTCATACGGATAGAAACAATGATGGCGCAGTTGAAGAATTTAGAGACCGCAGTTTCCCACTCGATTGAACTGCCGCAAGGGTCTATCCACGTCCACATTGAGACACCCAAAGTTTCGACGTGGCAAAAACTGATGAATTGGCTGGGGTGATCATGAGCAACGATCTGACAAACAGGACCACGGGAACAGGGCTCGCAAGCACGGGTGAGCGGGTGAGCGTGCTCAATGAACTGGCAAAGACCCTTACACCCGAACAGAGAGCGCAACTCGGAGTGAAGGCCATGGAAGTGTTGATCGAGGCGGAGAAAAACGAGCGCGACGCCATACTCCGCCACGACGCATCCGGCATCGAGATGGTCAAGCACGTGGCATTTACGAAAGAACACGAAAAAATGAAAGCTGACTTCACCATCACGACCAGTTTCAAGACAGCCACCGGCGAGACCAATGTCAAGGTTACAAAGAACAACAACACCGTGATCATCGTGATCGCGGTCGTGATCGCCGTCATTTTCTTTGCCTTGTTCTCCAAATAGCCAATGACCATCAAGGTTGTCGTTCACTCCACCGCCAAACGACTTTTCCAGGTCGTCGGTCTGGCCCTGTTGATTGCTGCCGCGCTCGTTGGACTGAAGCGTTTTTCCGAATGGAGGAAAGCATCATCCGACACTCCTGCTTCCTCGACATCCGCCCCCCACCTCGCAAGCCCATCTTCGGAAACGCATTAGCTACTTCATAACGCCGCGGCATTGAGGCAAGGTCAGTTTCACAGGTTCTCGCCCATGGAGATTGGAAATGAATCGAATTATCTACGCTCTATTCATCTCGCTAACGCTGTTTGCGTTCACGCCCAACACCTCGGAAGCCCAAACAAACGCACCGCGCCAGCAGTCGTCACAGGGTCAGCAAGCCGGTGCGGAAAGCGTTAAGGTCTGGGTCAATACGAGCAGCCACGTCTACCACTGCCCGGGAACACGCTGGTACGGAGCAACGAAGCGCGGCGAGTATATGACCCAGAAGCAGGCACAAAAGGATGGCGATAGACCCGCGTATGGAAAGACCTGCAGCTAGCTTTGTCCTGACTGGGCTCCTGATGCTCGGCGCTGCTCAGGCGTCTGCAGAAGCTCGGCCGGGTCAGTGTGGCTACGACCGCTGGCCAGTAAAGATTCTGGCCGACAAGGATCGTGGCGAAGTTGATCAGAAGGCCGTTGACACAACGGTCGCCAAGCTTGTCGCAATTCCGATACATGAAGTTCGTTACCCGTACGACCGGCGATTGAAGCCAGAGGAAGTCACCGTCTACCGGGTTAGTGCAAAGCTAGTTGCCATCAAGCACGAACAAGACTCTGACGTACACGTTATCATTCAAGGCCTGCATCAACCAAAGTTGCAGATGATCGTCGAGATCCCGGCCCCAGAATGCGCGGAGGGAACAGGCCATGAAGATGACTATCGCAAAGCTCGTGCCGCGCTCAGCAAGATTCCAATCGGCTCAACGATTGAAGTAACTGGTGTCGGATTTTTCGACTTCCTGCACAGCAGCACAGGCCAAGCAAGGAACGGTATCGAGCTTCATCCCGTATTGAAGATTGCCGTGACTGCGCAGTCAAATTAGCGACCGATTGTTTAGCGAGAAGCTCGCCAGTCAAGTCGCTCATGGTCAAGGATCTACACGTTCAAGGGGCGATCTCCGATGGTCACGCGTCTAGATCCTCAGCAACGCTGAGGATGCCCCGCGAGTCTGGCTAGCAATCCGATGGTCGCCAGGTACAAACCGGCAACGAAAGTCAGGTAGAACCGACGACCTGGGTGCTTTCGGGCATCACCCGCTGCAGCATCTGACCTTCGGTTTCCAGCGTCTCCAGGGGTGCGCCATTACGTCCCTGCAACAGAAGCCGACCGCCCTTGGATAGCTCGATGCGCTCACGCAGCTTGAAGGCGTGGTAGTTGGTGATGACGATCTTGGCCTTACCCAGATCCTCCAGCATGTCGCTGGGCACCAACTCGCGGCTGGCGTAGTAGCTGTCCGGGTCGTTTGGCAGCAGCACGCGCAGGCGATCGCGGATGGTGATGCCAGGAGCGACCACCAGAAAGCCACGACTGAAGCGCTTGCTGGTTGGGCGGCGCACGGCATTCACGGTCTGCCAGGCAATCAGCATGGCCATGACGGTGGTCTTGCCGGCACCGGTTGCCAGTTTCAGTGCCAGCCGCATCAACTCCGGATTGGCGTCGTTGTTGGCATTGGCGAGGTGTTCCAGGATACCCTGGCCGGCCTTGCCGATGTGCGGGGCGACCTCACTCAGCCAGATTGCTGTTTCCACGGCCTCGACCTGGCAGAAGAACGGGCGGATACCACCGAACGGATGATGGCGCCAATGCTGCAGCAGGCGGGCGGTTTCCGGCGTGACATGCCAATCCGCAGAATTCGGTAGCTGGCGCCAGCGATCCACCTGCTGACGTACCGTATTGATGACGGTGGTGTGGTCGTAGCGCTGAGCTTCGGTAGAGAGGCCCTTGCCCTCGTCAAACACCAGGTCGCCTTGCTCGGCCTTACCTTTACGCTTGCGGGGTTTCGGTATCGGGGTGAAGAACTCGGCGGTGCGGCGACTGAGCTGCACGCGCTGTGTTGGCTGGCCGCTTTCGTCGAGCTCCCAATGGCGCGCCGGATAGTCATACGGCGAGTTGAGAATCGGTTTCTCGAAGAACTGGCTGTCCATACTTCCCCTGTATCCAGTTGCGATCCGGTGGCGGATCCGCACACCTCAATTGCCCACTGTATGGCGATGGGCTCGATTGGGCAACGGAAGACCATCACGAGTAGACCGTTGACGGCAAGACAGGTGGGGGATTGCTCCCGTTGATCTACCAGCGGGGCGGGTGAATGATGGGGAAGCCCAATGACGGGCGAGCAAGGGAATCAGACAATGGCAGACAAGAAAGGGCCTCCAGATTACCGCAGCGCGAAGACCGGTAAATTTGTTCCTGAGAGCTTTGCGAAGACCCATAAGGCAACGACAGAAAAGGAACACAACCGCCCGCCGCCGAAACCGGCTCCGTCGAAGAAAAAGGGCTGAGACGAGGGAGCCCTGGCAGCGATGCCGGGGCTATTTTTCGGCGCTGTGACTGGCCGTACAGATACAAAGACGCCACCGTTTGAAGGGTGGCGAGACAAAAAGCGCATAAGACAAAACTTTTTTAGACCGTTGTTCGAATGCACCCATATCTGAAATGCCATCCAGCAGTAGTCGAGGGCCGAGAGAGGTTCAAGGCCCTGTCCAAGGGAAGTGTTGCCCGGCCCGGGCATGACGGTAGCTGCCATTGATCGCCTGATTCATCACTCGACGATCTTCGACCTCCACAAGGTCGAGAGTTACCGGGCAAACAGGCCGCACGCCAGCAAAAAATCCAGCGCGACAACGACAAGGCGCAACGCAAGCGTCAATCACCGGTCATCCTGCTTGACACCGTCCACAAGCAAGCGCTGTTTTGTTCGACAAGGCATGGATACATGCAAAAATGGCGCGTCTGGCGAGTTCCAGGGATCTACTCGGGGTACCAACAGGATTTGCGGGTATTCTTGCGGGTATCGGAATGATGTCCACAGATAAATAGCCATATAAATCAATTGGATGAGTCGAAAATGCTGCTGATGATCGACAACTACGACAGCTTCACCTTCAACCTCGTGCAGTACCTGGGCGAGCTGGGACAGCAAGTGAAGGTGGTGCGCAACGATGCGCTGGATGTAGCCGGCATCCGCGCCTTGCGGCC
>Ga0307377_10002632_pt1 | contig 20966 bp, 22 predicted proteins | sample TR3MG_FD_202535 | JGI IMG/M metagenome (GOLD analysis project Ga0307377, IMG submission 202535) | Soil microbial communities from Risofladan, Vaasa, Finland - TR-3 | ecosystem: Environmental > Terrestrial > Soil > Coastal area > Acid sulfate soil | place: Finland: Risofladan, Vaasa | collected...
GAATTGTTCTCCCGCCATATGTTTTATCCTCCTTTTTATCGATGCACGATGTTCGATGCTCGAGGTTCGAACTGGAATAAAAACTTAATAGTTTTTAGGAACTTATTAAAAAGTTTACTTTATCGATTGCAAGGTTCGAGGTGATTGATCGAGATTCTTATTCGAACTCGAGCATCGAGCATCGAACCTCGCGCCACGCCTAGCGTGTGACTAAGACGTCTTGGATTAGGGATCCGATGTCGAGAATCAAGGTTACTTTGCCATCACCAAGAATTGTTGCTCCGGCAATTCCGGAGAGATTATTCAAGAAGTCGCCCAATGACTTAATGACAACTTCTTGTTGTCCACGCAGTTCATCCACAATGAGGCCTAGTGCTTTATCTCCAAAGCCTACAACGACGACAAAGACCTCACTACTGGCAATTTCTGGAGTCGGAAGACCAAATTTTTCTTGTAAGGAAATCAGCGTCAATGTGTTGCCACGCAGTTGGACCATGGGCAACCCACCGACCGTCTTAATATCGTCCCGATTGACCAGAAGGGTCTCTAAAACAGAGGAGAGCGGGACGGCATAAATTTCTTCCCCAACTTCAACGAGAAGGGCTTGAATGATAGCCAAAGTCAAAGGCAACCGAATAGTAAAGGTGGTCCCTTTCCCTTTGCGGGTTGTGATATCGACCATTCCCCCAAGATTATTGAGGGCTTTTTTCACGACATCCATCCCCACACCCCGACCAGAAATATCGGTCACCTTATCTGCCGTGCTAAAGCCCGGTAAGAAGATAAGATTTGAGATATCGCGTTCAGAGAGTTCCTCTCTTTCTCCGACCAAGCCTTTTGAAACTGCAATGCTCAGAATTTTATCCAGGTCTAACCCTGCTCCATCATCCGAGATGACAATCGCAATATGATTTCCTTCATGATAAGCATCCAGGATAATCGTGCCAAGTTCTGGTTTACCCGAGGCGCAGCGCTCTTCCGGAGATTCGATCCCATGATCCACGGAATTCCGAATCAGGTGCATTAAAGGATCCCCGATAACTTCAACGACTGTCTTATCTAGTTCCGTATCTTCGCCTTTTAAGACCAGTTCCATCTCTTTGCCTGTTTTCTTAGCAAGATCACGGACTAAACGAGGGAAACGATTAAAGACAGTCCCAATCGCCACCATCCGAAGGCGCATGACACTCTCTTGAAGGTCATTCATTAAACGCCCCAAGTAAACGTTGGCCTCGTTCAAATTATTGACCATACCGTCCATCTGGTACTGGGCCTTCAGATCCAACCCGATTTGCACCAAACGGGTCCGGGTAATGACCATTTCTCCCACGAGGTTTATCAGATTATCCATCCGTACAGTATCCACACGAATCGTATGTACTTTCGTATTTCCTTCCCCGCCCACCGCTTCGGTTACTGGAACATTAGGAACTGGGACTACCGCTTTTGGTTCGACGGGGATTTTCTGATTAGAAAGTGGCTTGATGATTTTCGATTCAGCCACGCCGTTAACGATATTAGTCCTAATTTCTGATTCTAAACCAGATGTTTCTACAAATCTTGCCACTTTACCTGCTTCTTCTACGATCCCTTCGCCGACTGGGTAGGGGTTGACATCAACCTCCATCAACTCAGAGATCTCCAATAGTTCCCTTCGAATCTCTTCGATGGGTTCATCACAGAGTACGAGTAGAAAAAAGGCTTCCGCATTTCCGACTTCCAAGTCTTCAACACTCGGCAGCAGCTTGATCACTGTACCCAATCCCTCAAGTCGCTGGGTCGCCATCACAGCACGAACCGCCTTCATGAGAGTACCAGGCGCAAGTTTCACATTCACTTGAAAGACACCGTGCCCCATCATATGCGCATCGTTCAGCTTTTCACCCTCAGTCTGGGTTAAAGAGAAGTTCAGCGGGACAAATTTTACCTTCGCCTCCTCTTCTCCCTGGACAGATTGAGGATTTTCCAGAACAACGGGTTTTTCTCCATTGATTAATCCCTTCAAGGAGGATACTAAATCTTCGTATCCTATAGAGATCTCCTGACGTTGCTCCACTTGAGACAACATCGCCTTGACTCGGTCTGTCACAGCTAAGAGAACGTCAATCATTTCGAGAGAAACTTCAATTTTCCCCTGACGCAAACGATCCAATAAGTCTTCAGCCGCATGGGTCATCGCCACAATCGGTGTGAAACCCATTGTTCCAGAAGCCCCCTTCAAACTGTGAGCCGAGCGGAAAAGATCGTTGATTAGTCCGATATTTCCTCCCTCTTTCTCCAGTTGCAACAGTCCTGCTCCGAGCCTTTCAATCTGTTCCGAGGAATCCAATAGGTAAAACTCGAGAAATTCTCCCAGATCGACTCTCATATTATTGTCGTCATCCTGGCTCATGCTTTGCCACCCCCATCTTGTTGCCTACTTCTTTTAGAGAACCGATTTCTATGATTCACCACTTTGCGATACGAATTGCACAAATTAAATAACTTTCTACAGGATAATCTTTGCAAGAAATAATACTTCACTTATAGTTTTTCGCCATTTTCAGTTATTCGCTATTTTTTTCAAAATTCCTTTTAAAAAATACAGATAAACATCTTTAATGTCTTGTTCTCTAATATTAGCATCTATTTATTAAACCTTAAACATTTTGTTCGACAAATTCTATAGGACCTTTGGGCAAAAATAAAAAGGATGCTTAATCTGCATCCTTTTGTGTATTTATGAGAGTTTATTTTCAGTTAGACTTGCTTATCGATAAACAATCCAGCCATTTGACTAAACGAATCTAGAATCTCCAAAACCCGTTTTGATGGAATTTCATCCAACACTTCTCCGTTAGACTGATCAATTATTTTAACACTAACGCGATGAGATTTTTCACTTACTTTAAACTCTAAACGTTTATCAATAATTCCCATCAGTCGGTTGAGCTTCTCCGCAGCCCTTTCTACCTCCTCGCGTGGAATCTCTTCTCTTGCCGAGGGGATTTCCTGCTTACGGTCGACAACCTTACGCGGAGTATCCTGAGACCGTTCCAGCTTTTGCCCTGGAAAAGCATCCACTGGGATTGTTGTGGACTGGGTATTCGGTTGAATAGGATTGATCATCACACTTGCCTCCTACAAAATACCTATTACTAATCAATTTTGATTTTGATTGTCCAATTAATTGCTGATTTCCCAAAATCTCTTTCAATGTAAATATCGAACATTCACCTTCAAAACTTTAACCCCGAGCACTAAATTTCTTAGACGCTTCAAAGCGGCAGATAATTTCCGTATTTGTGGTAGTTACTAACCACTTCTGTTCGGTATCCCAAACACTCATACGCAACAACAATGGTTGTCTTTTCTCGCCACCATTGTTACAATATCATTAGGGATGTTTATACAATGTCTTCCGCCGATAAACAATTTAAGGGGATAATATATGTTCACAATTAGCTTATGTATGATCGTTAAAAATGAAGAACAATTAATAGAACGGTGCCTCAACTGTGTAAAAGATATCGCCGATGAGATAATTGTAATTGATACGGGGTCCACTGATAAAACTAAAGAATTGGCAAGTAAGTATACTACCAAAATATATGATTTTGAGTGGATAGATGACTTTTCCGCTGCGAGAAACTTTTCTTTCTCCAAGGCTACAATGGATTACATATACACTGCAGACGCTGATGAAATCATAGACGAAGAAAATAGAAAGAAGTTCAAATTACTTAAATCAACACTAAACCCAGAAGTAGATATAGTAGAAATCAAATACGGTAATCAGTTAGAAAAGGGCAGCACTTATAATTTTGATGTAGAGTATAGACCAAAGCTTTTTAAGAGGGTTAGGACGTTCCATTGGATTGATCCAATCCATGAAATCGTCGATTGTCGCCTGAATTCTATTACAAGCGACATCCAAATAACCCATAAACCTCTAACAGATCATGCTTCAAGGGATCTCTCCATGCTCGAGAAGATTACTGAATCGAAGGGATTAAGTTCGAGATTGCATATGATGTATGCCCGGGAATTATATATTGGTGGAACCGAGGAAGATTTTTATAAAGCATTTAATTATTTTAACAGATCTCTAACAGATGAGAGTATGAATGTAGATGATATTCGACTGTCACATTGCGTTTTGGCTAGATACTATAATCTAAGATCAGATAGATATAATCTGGTAAAAATTGCAACTAAAAATATCCAAGGAGTTGCAAGTGCTGAAATATGCTGTGAATTAGGCAATTATTATATGAATGCAAAGGATTACAACGAAGCTGTCTACTGGTATAACACGGCAATCACTAATGCGAGTGCGGACTTGAACATAAATTGTGTCCAATTTATACCCAATATACAATTGTGCTATTGTTTTATTGAATTAGGCAATATGGCTGAAGCAGCTAAATATAATGATATGGCAGGAATATATAAGCCCAATGATCCGGCAATTAAAGCCAATAGATTCCTACTTAGCAACAACCACACCTGAATTTGAATAAATCTATAGGCCCTTTGGGCAAAAAAATAAACAGGGCGCTACACAGCAAACCCTGCAAATATCTATCTTTTTTTATCAATAAATCGTGCCTCAGGCACATAGACCTTCTGGTAAGACCGATTCGGATTGAGAATACTTCGAACACGGAGAAGATGGAGTTTTGTTGCTTCTTTCGCCATTTCAGCGTTCTGGTTGTATTCCTTATCTAAGTCTTGTATTTGCAGAATGACATCCTGTATCACGGGATATAGAGTTGTAAGATTTTCATACAAATCCTTCGAAATATAAGGTTGAACAGAATCAAGATTAAAATACTCAAGACTAATTTTTTGGTTTATTTTATTCTGGACCATATTAACCTCTTGGCTTACTTGATCTATTTTATTGATCAGGTCTTGACGCTGTTCTAATATTTCATTATATAATCCAACTTCAGTATCTAGTGACTTTGATTCAAGTTGTTGGGTTAATTTGAGCATTTCCTTAAAATGGGCTAGGTTATTACTTATTTTCTCGTAGATGTCCATACATTGGTTATTAATAACTAAATCCATCGTCACTTATTCCTTTCTGGTTCTCTTGAACTCATTCAAATATTTCCTCCAAGTCCCTTTCGATTGTCCCCTTAATTTTTGCTCCTTTACTTGCATTGAAAAAGGTTATTTGAGGATTAGCTTCAATAGTCCGCTCAATCCATCGTTTAAAACTCAATAAGCCGGAATTGGTATACAACAGCTCCCCGTTAACTCCTAAGACTGTTTCAGAACTACCATGAAGTTGTGCATCATTACTCTCTCCGTAAATTTCTGTAAAAGTCTCGGTATGATGTTTGTTGTCAATAAACGCTAAATCTTGGCCGATAAAAATAATTGGGTTTGCTCCGCCTAGAATGGCAATTGATAAAAGTGCTGTGGCTACAGACTTGCCAGTTTCTATAGTTAAATTTCCTTGATTCGGTTCATTATAAAAAATGTACTTGGACCCCTGATAATTCGATACCGCTAAATGTGAGGCCGAACTTAAAAAGCAAAGGGGGACACTAAGATTTTCATATCCACTGAGTTGCTTTGCTACTAGATTGGATGCATCAATAATACAAATCATGTCAGGCTTGACTTGATATTTCATTAGGGTTCTAAGGGCACTTCCCGCACAGAATAGATAAAACTGACTCCGAAACTCTCTTAAGCCCTTAACACTTAAATCCAAGGATGGACCGGATGAAACGATAATTACTGGTTTGGCTTCAAAATTATATTCATTTAAGAAATCATCAATGATATTGTAATCAAGCGTTAGGTTGAGTTCATTATTCTCCATGAGCAGAGCGCTAAACCGCTCTACACCAATTCTCCCTAGTTCAAAGTCTAGTAGCGCATTTCTAAAGTCCTCATAATCGTTTGGTAAAACCCGTAATGACGGTTTATATATCAAAAGATCGCCCATACCACTGAGTTTTTCATAAAACTCACTTAAGGACGATTGGTTATAACCCTCTATGAACTCCACTCGAGAGTCGCTTAACACGTCTTGGACCACATCAGATGTTTTAGCTATTTCTAAAATTCCTGTATCTGCCTCAAACAGGTATAATTTGCAATCCGTGTCAATTCTCTTTAGTAATTCTTTAATATGATACCCGAGGCCCAAACCGTAAGCGACGATACGATCTTTATCTTGATAAATCGCTTTATGATGATCGATAAATGTAACGGCCTCCTTATATGGATCATAGCGGCTATGCAAAAGTACATCATTAACCGCCAATGTTAGTTGCCCATTTTTAGCTTTGAAAATTTGGAGAACACGGCCGTCATATAGCTCAAAAATTCCATTCAAAAATTAAGTCACCCCCTAGGCCAATGCCGAACCAATTGAATCTTGTATACCCATCTGCCACATCTGAAGGATGGGAACAACTTCAAATTCTAACAAATCAGCAATTAACACCATGTCTTTTTTTTGCATGGCCTCATTAATTTCGGTTATTTTAGCCATAATACCTGCTGTCATGATCTCCTTTTTTTGAACTTGGCGCGTTAGTTCTATGGCTTCAATTAACCATAAAGTTCCGTCCGCAATCAGGGAAACGGACTGAAAGCCTTTATTCTCTTGACCACTATGGAAATCATCTGCAGCAACGAGTGTTCCTTTCATTAATTTATCAAGATATTCATAAGCTGTACGGAGTACTTCAATTTGCTCTTCCATTTCTTAAACACCTTTCTTGTTTCAAATTTGACAGACAGAATGTCTTTGCCTTTCTTCATTCGAAAGCTGACAATTGTCGACATTATTTTGTATAGTCTTAAGAAGATGCTCTGCCATAGAAAAATCAAGTAAGGTATCTATATCTACTGAGTTTTCCCTTGCCATTATGTATGCAAAAGATTTGCAATCATAGATATTTTGTGACCTTGAAAAATACTCTGCTTTCACGACATAAACTGCCCCGTTAATCCTGTAGTATGTTGGCAACTCCTGTCTGGTTTTTGTTAAAATTTCCTGTCGTAGGAATCCATTTAGTGATTTACTTTCTGGTAATGTATTGTACCACAAGGGAGAATGATCTGCCTCACTAACTGAAACTACGGCATCCGCATTTTTCAACATCATTGTTTCGACTGCTGCGACTATATCCTGAGAGGTCCTTAATGGAGATGTCGGTTGCAGAAGAACAAAGATGTCAAATTTTTTACCAATTATATTATATTGGTAAAGTGCCTCCTTTACACAATCCCATGTGGAAGCCAAATCCGTAGCCAGCCTATCTGATCTTAAGAACGGAACATTTGCCCCATATTGCACTGCAATATTAGCATATTTCTGTGAATCTGTTGAAAGAAATATCTCATCGAATATTCCCGCCTCCTGGGCCGCAACAATGCTATAAGCAATCAAGGGTTTCCCATTAAGCATGCGTATATTCTTGTCAGGTAAGCCCTTAGAGCCACTACGCGCAGGAATTATGGCAATTACTCTATTATTATTGAACATAGCACTATTCCCTCACATCATAAAAGCTCTTTTTAAGGTTTATCTTGTCCTTATCCAAAAAATCCTTTATGACAGTTACAATCTTCTCAGAAGTTTTCCCATCGCCATAGGGACTTATCTGATTAGCAATTTCGCGCAAAAACTGCTGTGATCTTGCCTTATCAATACTATTAATGATAGATCGTTCTTCCGGTTCACAGGATATGACTGATTTTGCACAAATTCTGCCTTTTTGCCTGTCTCCAATATTGATCGTAGGTTTCTTGAAACTTGGGGTTTCCATGATTCCGCTGGAAGAATTACCAATTACCATTTCACAATATTTCATCGCAGAAAGGTAACGTAAAACACCCATGGAAGTATAAGCAATTGTATTTCCTTTTTCCTCACAGTATGCGTCAATTTTTCTATTTATTGAACGACCATTTGCATCTGCATTTGCTTTTGTAAATATATAATTCAGCCCGTTGGTCTCATCCAAAGCCGATAGGAGGCTTTCAATTTGTTTTGTTGCTGTATCTTTCTCTAATGTTACCGGATGAAAGGTTACAAGGGCATATGGACTATTTAAATCAAAGCCTATGCTTCGTACTAACTCATCTTTGGTCATTAAAGGCATACTTAAAATGTTTTCCACACCAATTGCACCAACATTAAATACCCGCTCTGGCGCTTCACCCATATTTATAACACGTTGCCGGTATTGCTCAGTGGACGTAAAGTGCAAATAACTCATTTTGCTTATTGAATGGCGAAAAAACTCATCAACCGCCCCTTCAGTTATTTCCCCACCATAAAGATGAGCAATTGGTATACATGCAACTGCAGCAGCTGTAACAGCAGCAAATATTTCAAATCGGTCCCCTAATACAACTACCATCTCAGGTTGGGTTTGTTCAAAATACTCAGCGAAACCTATAACTCCGATCCCTATGGCCTTGGACATAGCTTTATTTGAATCATCATCTTGCAAAACATCAATTTTAGCATCTATTGAAATGCCATCTTCTTCTATCTCCTTATATGTAAGACCAAAATCCTCAGACAGGTGCATACCCGTTGCCACTATTTTTAACACAAAACTATTAGTAGCTATAAATTGCTTAATAATAGGCCTTAAAAGACCATAATCAGCTCGTGTACCAGTGACTATACAGATTGTTTTCTTCATAATTCTATCAACTCGTCCTCGCAAAATTCGCGTTCTGCACTCTTTCCCAATATCTCAAACCATCTCACGGGAGAAATACCATAACCTGGACGCTTGACCGTTATATTATCTTCAGTAAAGATTTCGCCTTTACCTATATTTCGCCTGGCAACGATGCTTTTCCGAGCTACTTCTTTATTCGATGATTCAGATTTTGATGGCCGCTTTATACCATCCCCTAAAGCTAGTTCAATATTCCGGATAGCCGTTACCATGACTTTAAGTTCCTGAGGATCTAAGCTTGCCTTATGATCTGGACCCTCCATATTTTTATCAAGGGTAAAGTGCTTTTCAATCACTGTAGCTCCTAACGCCACAGCTGCAATGGAAGCTTCAATCCCTAATGTATGATCTGAATAGCCAACTGGAACGCCAAAGCATTCTTTCATAGTTAACATTGCTTGGATGTTAGCATCCTCAAATGGAGTTGGGTACTGGGTGTTACAGTGTAACAATGTTATCGTTCCTGCACCATTATCTCGAAGCACGTCTAATGCCAACCCCACCTCATCCAAATCACTCATCCCCGTTGACATTATCACTGGCTTGCCTGTGCTTGCGATTTTCATCAGGTACGGCAGATTAGTTATCTCTCCTGACGATACCTTATATATAGGCATTTCGAGAATTTCTAAAAATTCTATGCTTTCTAAATCAAATGGCGTGGAAAGAAATAATATTTCCGTTTCCGCACAATACTTTTTAAGGTCCTTAAAATTGCCAAAAGACAACTCCAGTTTCTTAAGCATTTCCAGCTGACTTTCATCAGCTCCAGTAGTTTGTTTTTGATAGCCCGCTTTTTGCGCCATTTTTGACACGAGACTCACTGCTTTAAAAGTTTGAAATTTGACAGCATCTGCTCCAGCATTTATTGCGGCGTCTATTAATTTTTTAGCCAGCTTTACATCGCCGTTGTGGTTAACTCCAGCCTCAGCTATAATAAAAATGTCACTCAATATTTCTCACCACTTTACACGGATTGCCGAAAACAACAACCTTACTTGGCACATCGTGGACAACAATGCTTCCTGCTCCTATTATGCTGTCATTTCCGATTTTCACGCCTTGAATAACCGTAGCATTGGCTCCGACAAGTGTTCGAGCCCCTATTTTAACGTCTCCACATATAACAGCACCAGGTCCTATATGAGTGAATTCATCAATACTACAGCCATGCTCTACAATAGCCCCAGTATTTATTATCGCCATATCTCCAATAGTGCTCATTGCATTAACTACTGTGTTCCTTCCTATGAAAACACCCTCACCAACCGATACACCGCTTCCAATATTTAAAGAGGAATCGATTATCGCTGGTAAGGTAAAACCTATAACCTTAAGCATACAAAACAGTTTTTCTCTCAAAAAAGTATTTTCAATACTTCCAACTGTAATAAAAGCATACTTAACACCGATATCAAATACTGACCTTAATATGGCATCATTACCTATAACTTCATACCCTAATACTTTTTCACTTACAACATAGCCCAAATCAGTAATTCCAACGATTTCGTATTCCCTATTTGATTGGATGGTATCTATAACACTGAGGGCATGTCCACCTGCACCTACAAGAACAATTTTCTCCACAGATTCACACCCCCAATTCTTTCCTCATCTCCTCCAACGCTTCAAGTTGTCCCATATCAAGCCAACATTTTTCGCTAACTGGGAAAACCCCAATCTTTTGGCCCAGACTTTTTTGCTGTTCAATTATGTCAGGAAACCCTATAGCTTTATCATTCTCAAGCCTATCTACAACCTCTGGTTCCACAACATAGAAGCCGGTATTGGTCAAAAATGAGTATTCTGGTTTTTCTAACATTGTATCTATTTCACCGCAGTTGTCCAAATTTATTATTCCGTATGGAATCGTAAAATGTTTATATGCTGCTACAATCGTAATCATGTTTCCATTTTGCTTATGATAGTCATATATCTCCTTATAATTGGCTCTGATTAGCACATCACAATTAGTCAGGAAAAAGGTTGTTTCCACCTTCCCTTTAAGCAGGCTAAGCCCTCCACCCGTCCCTAATGGTCTATCCTCAGCATGAAATTCGAGTTTATAATCCTTTTCAACATCACTAAAGTAAGCCTTGATCATACTTTTTTTATGATTGACAATCAAGTGAAACTCGTTGCATTCGTACTCCATAAAACGATTAATAATATGCTCCGTAATAGGTATTTCACCGATGGGTATGAGTGGCTTCGGTAATATTTTTGTATACGGATGAAGCCTCGCCCCCAAGCCTCCAGCCATTATTACGACAGGTGCGCAAACAGAATGGTTTCGTCCAATCTCGTAATCATTTAGAAAGACAATGGATTGTATTTCAAGCTTTTCATTCACAACCGGCAACGATAGTATTGACCATTTCTTCATATATTCTTGATAATTATCTTTATCTTTTTCATATATAAAATGCGGATTATAATTTGCAATATCTTTTACTTTATCCTCTAGCTTTCCGCCGCGCAGTAAATGTCTTCTAATGTCACCGTCAGTAATAATTGCCTTCAATATATTGTTTTCAGCAACCAGCAGTATTTGCTTAGCTGTTGCATCGATATGTTTCATCGCCTCCAGTACACTTTGCTCTTCAGCAATAAACAGTGTCTCTATACCCAAAATTCCCGCCCCCTTTTTTAGAAAATAGTGCAGATTCTTCTCAATCACTTTATACATACTTTAAGTGGACAAATTACTACAGTTTGGCAGCAGTTTAGGGAATCCATGGTAACTGGGTGATAACTCAACTAATACATTACGCTCCATAAATTGATACTAAGCTTCTCCTATCGCCACTCCACTTGGAATGTTGATGAGGCGGCGTTCTATGCTTTCGGCTGTAGTCAAATCCATTTTAGGACACTCGACAAACATTGGCAATTTACTCATTAGGGTCCAAGCAGGCCTCGTCATAATGCCAAGGGCATTGGTTTCAGACAAAATAATATCGCGCAACTCAGCACTCTCCTCATCCAACAACAACGCATTTAACCAATAATTACTTTGGGCAAAGCTAGGTTCTGTAAAAAATTTAACATGGTCCACGCCATTAAAAACAGCTTGATAATGTTGTGCTAACCCCCGTTTTATTTTAAGAAAGCCCGGCAGTTGCTCTAACTGAGCACATCCCAATGCAGCATTAATATTGGGCATCCGATAATTGTAGCCTATCTGATCATGGTTAAAGGCCCATTTGTGAGGTACTTTAGCAGTCGTTGTTAAGTGTTTGGCTAGCTTTCCCAAACTTTCATCGTTTGTTAAAATTGCCCCTCCACCGCCTGTGGTAATAACCTTATTACCATTAAAGCTTAACGCAGCCAGTTTGCCAAAATTTCCCGTATGGCGTCCCCTATGGTATGATCCAAGTGATTCAGCGGCATCCTCGATTAACACTAACTTAAACTCTTGGCAGAGCTCGACTAGCGGATCAAGGTCAACCGGATGACCAAAGGTATGCATAGTCACTACGGCCTTGATTCGCCTGCCAGTCCGTCTGTTATAACATCCATCCTGGCGAGTTTCGGCAATATCATCTAAATAACCTCTTAGTTTATAAGGATCAAGACCTAAAGTATTTAAGTCACTATCCACCAAATGGGGAATAGCTCCGCAATAGCATACAGCATTCGCGGTAGCAATAAAGGTAACCGCTGGTATGATCACTTCATCGCCATTTTCTACGCCGGCTAATTTAAGACATATATGTAAAGCAGCAGTACCGTTGGCAACGGCAACCGCATGCTTTACTCCTGTAAATTCTACTAATTGGGCCTCAAACCTATCGACAAATTTGCCGACCGACGATACCCAACCAGTATCCAAACACTCCTTTACATAATCCCATTCATTGCCTTCAAACGTAGGTTCGTGAAGGACTACCGAACCCTTTTCGGGTAATATTACTTGTTGAAGCGCTTTTACAATGTTTAGTACTCTAGTATCTTCTATCATATGTTATACCTATTGGCCTTATAACCTTGTAAATTTCCCGAATTAGTAAACCATTTGATGGTCTCGGATAAACCTTTTTTAAACCCTTCGCGTCCTCCATAGATAGGTTGCCATCCTATTAGCTTCTTGGCTTTAGTGTTATCCCCCCAAAGCCTTTCGACCTCACTTTTTTCCGGACGAAGTCGGACTTCTTCAGTTTCAATGTCGATATTGACCCCCATGATTTCTGCGATTAACTTAACGGTTTCCCCAATCGATATTTCAAAATTGCTTCCAATATTTATCACTTCGCCTATCGATTGTTCAACTTCGGCTATAGCCATAAAGGCGCGCACAGTATCTTTGATATAGTTAAAATCGCGGGTCGGATGTAACGAACCCAATTTAATCCGCCTCTGACCGTTGGCGATTTGCGTAATAATAGTAGGAATAACGGCTCTGGCCGATTGGCGTGGCCCATAGGTGTTAAACGGCCTAATAATTGCTACTGGTGTATTAAAAGAAGTATAAAAGGACATGGCAATCTGATCTGCTCCAATTTTAGAGGCAGAATACGGTGATTGGCCTTGTAACGGGTGTTCCTCGGTTATGGGCACGAACTTAGCTGTGCCATATACCTCACTTGTCGAGGTATGTACCACTTTCCCTACCCCCAACTCCCTAGCCGCTTGCACCACATTGAGGGTGCCTTTAATATTAGTATCGACATATGTATCTGGCGAATGATAAGAATATGGGATGGCTATTAAGGCCGCCAAATGTAATACGATATCACAACTCTTCATGGCTTCCCTAACCCCATGAGGGTCTCGTATATCCCCTGCAAAAACATCTAAGTTCTTACGAATGTCGGCAGGAAATTGATCCAACCATCCCCACGAATTAAATGAATTGTATAAAACAAAAGCACGTACATCATAGCCCAACCTTACAAGTTCCTCCGTCAAATGTGAGCCAATAAAACCATCTGCACCTGTAACAAGTATTTTACTATTTTTAAGTTTCATTTTATTGACCCCCTTCGCAAAGCAGATTTATTTGACAGCTTATAGTACTTATGCTCCTTTGTTCACATATGCTTTAGTGCTATTATAGCTCATGGAATAGACAATGACCCGTTTACCATGTCATATAGAATTATTAAGATCACTGATTTATATGAAACTTCCTAAGGCATTTCATTTAATAAGATCTTCAGGTAAACATAATAGTTCCGACTCTAAGTTCAGTTTTTCAACTGCATCCTCAAGAATTTTTCTGAGTTTTTCCAAGAATAAGCACATATCTCTAAACATATCATGCAATATTTTGGCTTTATTTATTATTAACTCCTCCGGATTTTTCTCATTTTCATCCGCATTCAAATTAATATATTCTCCCATAACGCTAATATATTCAGGTCTAAATATGGAGAAAATCCAGTTATCCCCCATAATATTCCGGGATACTTTCTCCATTTGCTCCAAATAACGTTTTTTAACTATCAATGTGATTTCAACATCCTTTATATTGTAATACAAATTTGATTCACTAGTATAAACTAATTCGTTAGCGCGCAGCTTTTCAATACGTTCTATAAAAGATTGCTTGATTTTCTCCAACCTTTCTTCATACCGAATGCCCTGAGAAACGGAAGAAAGCCAATCCACAAAAGAAGTTTTCTTAGGTGATTCAACTCCTACGTATTTCTCCATAGCTTCCTTTAACGTCAACTGCACGGTACCTTTAATCTTGACTCCACCCTCAGTGGCGTTGATTACTAAAGAAGGAAACCGCTCTAGGTAAATTTCATACCAATCTCTGAATAATTTCCAAGTTAATGATGAAGGAACCTTTTCTCCATCATACCCCTCTAAATAGATCACTTCATCGTCAGTATCTAAATTAACCTTAACTTCGTCATAGACACTTCCTGCACTATGTGTTCGTCCTTCTGTGCCAAATGCTAAATCCTGCCCTACCAAGATACTGGCAGGGGCACCGAGATGGCGTGCTACATTAAAGGCAAAGTGGGTCACCGACAATCCCATCGGTAAGATGCTACTACCTACATCTTCAGCGAACTCTTGTTGGAAATATTCTCCTCCGCCACAAATAAACAAGTTATGCTTAAACAGACTGACACTGCGCGGATCGACAACGGGATTGGCGACAAAGACAATGGATTCAGGAATTGGTTCATCCCGCACATAATGTTGCTCTGGAATAAGCGGCGTTCTATCTAAACTAAAAGTGGCATCCGGTATAATCCCATAGTCCAATAATTTATTAAAGACAGTATTAACACAGAAAATTGTAACTCGATCCTGCCAGTCTTTAAGTACCGCAATATTTTTTGTCAAAGACGGCCCCGCCAACACAATCACCACTGGTTTCTGCCATGTATTAGCTATCTGATTAGGAAATGGTGTCTTGACCAGATATGGGACATGCTCCACCATGTTGGTTAAGCCCCGTACAGACCAACCTAAATCCACCCCTACTCCATTGCGATGAAACTGAAACGTTTCAAGTACCAAGCGGCGTATTTCTTGTACAACTTGGAATTCGGCACGGTATTTCGGGGCGAAATATACGAAGCACATTCTATGAAGTTTAAGTAGAACTTCTCCCATAATAAATAGAGCGTCTAAAATCACTCGGATTTCTGACGGCTTACCAAAAGCCAATACTACTCTACCGGTAGCTAGTATTTCTTCAAAATCAACTACCTGCATAGCAGCCCTCACAATATCCCAATCCGACTCTAAAACAAAAATCAGACTTCCAGGAGGTGTTCGATCTAACAGCTCAAGCAAATGGTATCCTAAGCCAAGGCCAAAAAGGAAAATTGCGCGATAGGAGGCAAAATTCTCCCCAACCAGTAATCTTGACGCTTCATCCAATGGGTCATAGGCGCTATGCAAGAGAATATCTTGCCCCTCTATTTGTTTGGTCGCAGTGAAATATCCCGTCTTTCCCGTAAAAAGGGAGACAGAGGAAGCGTCCAGTGGTTGGTTTAAGACCTGTTCTTCAAATCCCTGTGAAAGGAGAAATTCTAGATTCTTTTCAAAAAAAGTCATATCAATCATCCCCGTTCAGATTAAACAGAGGTTTAATTTCAAAAATAAGTATATCCATGAGTCGAACATAATTTTTAGTTTCCAGACATTTCAGAGCCTGAAGCAGCCCTTGCTGAAACATCCTTTGTGAAAGAGAGGGTATTTTCTGTGCCATAATCTCCATTTTTTGCAAAACAGGATCCAGTTCCCTCAATGCTAGACTATCCTCACTGCGGATAAATAGGTCGCGAATATAATCAAGAGTAGTCATTATGTTCTCTTTAAACTCTGAATTGTTCGTCTGCATTGCTAAATTTCCCCAGTCTTGATATGTTCTTGATTTACTATCTTCGCGGCCTCTGCCCATGTTATCCGGAAAGTTCTGAGAAAGTCTTCGACTGGCTGGAGCCGTTCAATGTTCTTTTCAACATTAGCTATAATCACTTCATTCTGGTAAAATTCATAAAGTTTTCTCAAATTATACGCAACTTCGCCTTGGTTCATATCCAGCGACGTGTTTAGTTCCATAAATACGTCTTGAAGTTTCCCCAACCACTTATTCGTTGCTTCAAAATTATGTTGTTCCATAGAAACGCGTGCTTGATTAAGGAAACGAATCGCGCCATCATATAACATTAATAATAATTTATCTGGAGGGGCAGTTGTTACTGAAGTTTGTCTATATGCGCTATAGGGATTGCTTGTTGTATTATTTGGCACGATAGAGCGATTCCTCCCTTGAGATAACTTCCAAGTAAGTCCTTTAAATTGTTATGCTTTTGAGGTACTTGACGTCGAATTTGAGCCTGACATTGCATTGATCTGGCCCGTTAACCAACTTCCTTGTGCATTTAAGCCAGACAAAACTGTCTCTAAATTTGCAAACTTTGCATTCAACATGGTTTGATAAGCGGTTGCCTGAACTTCAAAATTACTAATCTGATCCTGAACATCTTTAATTTGAGAATTATAGCTATCATTCGTTTGTGATAAACTTCCGCCATACATTATGACCGGGTAGAGATAAGCATGCAGAGTATTACCCAGTCCCTGATATACATTGTTAACCGTGTCGTTTAGCGGTGTAACCCCATTATAAGGAGCACTAAACAAATTGGCGACACTTTGTGGATTGGCCGCAAAGGCCTGAGTAAATTTCGAAGTATCAAAGGTCAGAGAAGCATCTTCCCCAAAATTGTCACTCGATGTTGAAATACCTACATCACTTAAAACCGTATATGGTGCCGATGGATTACCAAAAACTCCTCCCAACATTCCTCTGAGTTTGGATTGAATATCCTGAAGCTGTTGGTCCCCAAATAAATCTCCTGCCATCTTCGTCGTGGTATCATAACTAAGTTTAGAAGAGATAAAACTTTGCACAGAATTATATTGATCCACAAAGGCTTGAACTGCTTTCTGAGCTACAGAAGGGTCAGTCGCCACCGTAACGGTCGAAGCGCCAGCCGCATTTAAGTTTAAGGTTACACCTTGGATAGCCGTCGTCACTGCATTCGTTGCGCTAGTTATACTGACACCATTAACCGTAAAGCTGGCATCCGCAGCTTGTTGAGATATCCCTCCAGAGGTCGTAACACCAGTAAAAGGAGACGGATGTCCCGAACCATCTAGCGTTAAGCCTAATTGACCTAAAATGCCATTCGGGTCAGCAAAGGTTATACCATTAGCCAGCCCCGTCTGGTTGCTAGTGATGGAAAGGCGGTAATTAGTACTATCCACTTGAATTAGGGACGCAGTAACCCCTGTCTGTGCACTATTAATTGAATTACAAATATCAACTAACGTAGGCGCTGTCCCTGTTGAAGAGCTCTTCCCGATAACAACGTTTTTCCCATTAATGCTAAAGTCCCAGTTCGAACTACTGGTCCCAGAGTTGTAACTGTAGGCAGGCATACTAGCTGGGAATGTAGTATCATTGGTTTGCTGGCTGACAACGACCTCAGCTGAGGCAATATTTACCACTGAAGTCGCGTAACTCCCTGGCAAAGCTCCACACCCTCCGGTCGACGTCACACTGTTAGTATTACTGGAAGTTGCAGTGGTAGCTGTCCAAGTTGCGGCAGACTGCAAGGCGCTGATTGTTCCATCCAAGTTGGATAAACGCGTGTTCACATCCCGCCAAGCAGATTGCTGAGTTTGCAGAGTAGTTTGTTGCGTGACCATTTGAGTTTCCGGAAGCTTATAAGACTGAACCATTGAAGTGATAATTCCGGAAAAATCATATCCAGACAATCCTGTTAAAGCATTTGTAGTTGATGTTGAACTTATTGACATAACTTATCCCCCCTTCCTAGGTGTGTTTATCAAGGAGTACAACAAGAACTAATACTTTTTGCATTTTTTCAGATTTTAGTCCAGGAAAAGCATCCATCGGCGGCACCGTTACCCCGATATTAGGTTGAATTGGATTAACCACATTTATCCTTCCCGTTCAACCACCAAAAGCTAGCTTCTCATTTGACAAAAAGAACCGTCCGGCTGACCGCCGACCGGCTCTTTTATAAAAAACTAAAGGTACATTTAAAGATATTAACCCAAGAGTTTGAGAATCGCTTGAGGTGCTTGGTTTGCTTGAGCTAACATCGCCACTCCCGCCTGACTCAGAACTTGGTTTTTCGTAAAGGCAGACATTTCCGCAGCCATGTCTACATTGGTGATTTGAGATTCAGCCGCTGTCATATTTTGTGAAGAGGTAGCCAGGTTAGCAATTGTGTGGGTAAGCCGATTTTGCAGAGCCCCCAAGTTTGCTCGGTCTGAAGACACAGTGTCAATCGCTTTGGAAATGTTTGAAATCGCCTGGGTTGCACCTGTTAGGGTAGCAACAGTAAGACCAGACACCCCAAGCTTCCCAGCAGTCATGGTAGCAACAGTAACTGAAATAGTTTGACCCTTATTTGCTCCAATTTGAAGGGCTTTACCTTTGTAACTACCATCAAGTAAGTTTTGCGTGTTAAATTGGGTTGAACTTGCAATCCTCCCAATTTCTGTAGTCAGAGCAGATACTTCAAGTTGGATTTGGCCACGGTCACTAGTTGTGTTCGTATCATTGGAAGACTGTACAGCAAGTTCTCTCATCCGTTGGAGAATTGATTGACTTTGGCTCATAGCACCTTCAGCAGTCTGTAAAAGGGAAATGCCATCTTGAGCATTCCGTCCAGCCTGATTCAAACCATTGATTTGCGCTTGCATCTTCTGAGAAATAGCTAAGCCCGCAGCATCATCTGCAGCCGTGTTGATCCGATAACCCGAAGACAACTTTGTCAGAGAACTTTGAATCGCATTCTGTGTGGTGGCTAAATTGTTTTGAGCTATTAAGCTAGACATATTGGTATTGATAATCATAATTTTTCCCTCCATGAATATTATTTTCCCACATCCGTGTGAGAATTTGTAGATCCGCTTCCTTGTCGACTTAAGAAAGCATCTTACATTTTATTTATCGGATAATCTTCTCGCTTCCTAAAGGCCACATTAGGCGTATTTACTGATAATATATCGTATTACCTCCATATTACTCTCGATCTCGTTATATATTAGTGTATTTGCGCAAATAAGATGGATATTGAATTGAATTGTTTTATTTTTCTTTAATAATTCTGAACTCTTTCAAAAGTTGAAGAGATTGTCCAAATTCATCTTCAGTCACCGCTTCACGGTTCTGCCTTTGGATTTCCTCATAGACTTCACTACGCAAGATTTTCACTTCCCGGGGCGCAACTATTCCTATACGCACGTTATCTCCAGAGATCCCCACCACTGTAATTTCAATGTTATCTCCGATTTTAATAGTCTCATTTAGCTTACGTGTAAGAACCAGCATTTAAACAACTGCCCCTTCCTGTTCCTTTACAAGAGGTTTATCTAATACTAATGGTTGTCTAGTGAGATACCGTTTATCAGATAAAATAACCTGTACTCCCCGCTCACTTTCGGTATTTAAGAGTAGCGGGGCTCTTAAATTCAAAGTGCTCTGCGCGGCGTCCTGTCGATTTAATGTTACAATTGCCCAAATCTCTATCTCGCCTTTAGGTTCTACGTCGAGAAGAGTACTAGAACTGCCTGTCTCATTCGTTACTAGATTAAGTTTCAAGACCTCTTCATCCCCTTCATCCACTTCCACACTGTAATCCGGAAAGAGAACTCCAGGACGCATGAGAATAAAGCCAATTCTTTCATCCTCAACAGAAATCAATTGGGCTAGTGGAACGTCTTCCTGTTCGACAAGTCGAAATTCCCTATAGTCCTCAAAACCCGGTATACCCTGAGTAAATTTGTAAATAGTGTCTTTCATTATCTATTTCCTCCATTTCGATTGTCCACGCTAGGGAATAGCCTCTTATTTCAGTCCATCAATGATGGAACCCACTGCATGGAATTGGATATAGGGATTTTGCTCCATAAAGCTGTGAACCGATCCAGATTGAAATTCACCATGAACAGACCCGAGTGTCGAATTCACTGAAACACCCCCTGTATTCACATTCCAATCAACAGGATGGTTAGTCACCGAGATACGAATAGGTTGAGTAGAGACAAGTTGAAGTTCCTTTTGGCGTGATTCTGCCATCTGTGTGACAATCCTAGCCACAGACACCTTTTTGGAGATATTGGCAAACTGCTCCCCTTCAAAGACCCTTCGGGAAATTCCCGCATCACATGTCGCTTTTGCATCTTGATTAAAAACCCGCTCTTGCGCAACTATACCACAAAACCCCAGCGATTCACGCGCTGGGGTATAATCGATCTCCAAAGTTGCAGCAGGTTGTTCCAGGGTAATCTCCGCAGGACGCTGCTGGATCTCAAGATCTGCTGGATGAGTCGTTAAGTCATATTGAAAAGGAGTGATCTTGAGTCCGATACGTCCAAATTGTTGCTGGACTTGAAGATCAATCATACATGATCACCTCAATCTATTAAAACATCCCCATACGTTCTCTATTTTATACATTCACAATTACTTGTTTGATCCCTCCAGGCCAGCGATGTTTTGCTTAACACAGAGCGATGCCTCAGAATGTAGCAGTTGCCAAACTTAACGAAGACGAGGACCCCATACAAAGGGCTGAGCACCGGATGTGCGAAGCCGCCAACAAAGCCAAGGTCGCCTCCCGCCATCCTTGGTTCCGACGACACTAGGCCCTCCATGTCCGTCGGATGGCGAATTTGGCAGGTACGCTTGACCCTTAACCGAGTCTGAGTTCTAGTTTGGCCTGCGAATGACCGGCT
>Ga0307377_10002636_pt1 | contig 20932 bp, 20 predicted proteins | sample TR3MG_FD_202535 | JGI IMG/M metagenome (GOLD analysis project Ga0307377, IMG submission 202535) | Soil microbial communities from Risofladan, Vaasa, Finland - TR-3 | ecosystem: Environmental > Terrestrial > Soil > Coastal area > Acid sulfate soil | place: Finland: Risofladan, Vaasa | collected...
CGCCCGTCGCCGGCACGGTATAGATCTGAGGTTTTCGATCACCCACCGTCGCGATGAACGCCAGGGTGTGACCATTGGGCGACCAGCGCGGCATGGACAGATCACGCATTCCCTGTACCAATACGCGCAAATCTCTGCCCGTGGTGTCCATCACCCGCAGCGTCGCATCGTAGCGGTCGTGAACGAAGTCCGACCGCACCGTCAGAAAGGCGATCTCCTTGCCATCGGGTGAAAACCTCGGGGACTCGATGCGCACCAGTGTCCGGTAGCCCTCCAGAGGGATCGGCGCGGCAGCAGCCACCGCGGTGAGCGGGAGCACCGCCAGCAATGCGGCTGACAGCCAGGTCAAACGGAGGCGATGCTGCATGGAGTACTCCTGTCGAAATTGCCGATGAACCCCCACCGACTTTACTTCGACGTCATCGATCCTTCTACTCTGCGGGATCGCCGGCCCTATGGCCGCCGCCGGCTGGCCCGGGGGTGGCTACCTTGGCCGGCTCGTCCGCAAGTTGAGCAAGACCGGTTCGGCTTGGCGGGACGGGGGCAGGGGAGGCCATCGTCACCGGCTGGGTATCAGCCCTTCGACCTGGCATCGCAGTCAAAAGCGAGTCACCGTCCGCCACCGGTACATCGTCTGGGACAGGATCGCCGGCCGACGGCCGTGTTGCATGCGCGCACCGGAGTGAATGCATTACGCGACCGATCTGCGCTGGCCAGGCCACCGACCAGTATCGACCCGAAGGAGGCGATGGCGACGGTCCGCTTTCGGGCAAGCCAGCGCTCCACTTCTGACTCGTGCGTCGCCCTCGGCTTGGGTTACTTGGCAAGGTTGGCTTCGGTATTACTGGAGCGCGGCAACAGACATCCGAACACAGTTCCGACAGCCTTGCGTCCAAGCTGCGCCTCGGACCACACCTTCTGGTCCAGGAACACAGTTTCAATGAGCGCCGATGCATTGCGCAAAATGCTCAGTTCGGAGCCACGACTTTCGTCTGCGCGTTCATCGGTCAGGCGCCCGCAATGATCGCATGGGGATGGTATTGACGCGGAACATCGGCTTCGTCGGACCCTCCGCGCTCACGAACTCGTCAACGTGCGCCTCGATCGCATGGGACACGTGGATGGCATCCATCGCGGCAATTCCGTTAGCAATTGCCAGATCAAGTGCGTTGTGCAATGCAGTCGAGTCCCACCCGAGGTTCTCAGCCTTTTCAAACACGGCTTCATAGAACGCGGATTCCTCAACCTGCTTATTGAAACGCGCCTTGGGTAACGCTTCCAACCGGACGGCCTCGCTTATGACCAGCGAACGATCCGGGTCGTCGAGTACTTCGAGTGCGCGCGCTGCAACGACCGCATCTTTCCCCTTGAGAGCCGCCATGAGTACGCAGGTGTCGACATAGGTGCGTTTAGTCATCGCTCACGCCACCACGGCGCGCACGCAGCTCATCGTCCAGTGCCTCGAACGACAGCAGTTCGCCGCCGCCGCGCACATAAGCGTTGCGTAGCGCGAGCAGCCGCACTCCCAGTGCGGTTTTTGGCTGATAGACCTCAGTGGAGTGCCGACCCGGCATGTCCGGCCAAAGACCGCTTGTCACGGAGTTGATCGGCTCACCTCGAAACGCAGAGACTTCCAAATCCCACGCCGGCGGGTGTGGACGTGGCGGCGCAGGCCACTCAAGCGTCACCGAGAGCGTAGGGGGCTCCAAAATCTGCGGCGGCAAGCTAAGTGCCAAGGCAAACATCACGAATACTCCGGTTCCATTCGTTCGATCGCACTGTCCGTCAGAATCTGGCGGAAGAAAAGATCCTTGGATTTCGTGTGCAGAATTTCGAGCTGCTCACGCACGCTGTCCCAGCTGTTTGGCGGCGTGCTGGGTGCCGTTTCCATGTCCACAAGCGTCCCCGTGACCTTGCCGCTTGGCAGGTTACTGTCCGCAGGAGTGACAATTTGTACAGTATGGGTGCAATCATCGTCGGGGAGTTCAACGCGCACGCGTAACCCATGGCGATTGACCTTATGGTCGCCAAGCTGCATGGACAGCTTCAGCGCGGACAAATCGAGGGGCTGGTCCAGCGTCAATAAGTCCAAGTAGCGCAACGAATGTCCCAGCGGACTGGGCACGAGTCCGCTGGCGTCGATGATCTTGATGAAGGCCTCAATCGCTCCTTTGAACTCCGGCCAGCCGACATAAGGTTGGCGGCAATTGAGCGCAACCACCCGATCCCCCGCCTGCCAAATAAGAGGCTCACCGGGAACTTCCATGCGAATTTTGGTGACGTAGCGCAGATTGGGGTCTGCCTGAGTCAATACGGCCGGTATGTCGGCCGCAGGCAACCGCTGCATCTGAACGCCGGGGTGGGACCCTCGGAGAGCAGCAAAGAGAACCCCAGGCAGCAAATCTCCAGCATTCGCAGCATCGAACTGCGCCTGCCAGATAGCTTCGATCAGGGGCCCTTTGCGGAGCCGCGTGGGTATCGGGGTCATTTTCTTCCTCTCATCGCGACTGCTGCCGACACCTAGAAGGCTCGTCTCTGCACTATTCTAGCCTTGAACGTACAACTTCGGGTTCAGCATGTCCGCGGTAGACGCCTGGCGTCAGCAACTCGCTCTGAGCCACATCGCCCAGAACATGCTGCGGGCGACCACGTCACCACTTTTCGGCGTCCCTCAGTCCATCGGCACTCATCGTAGTCCCATCCAATGGCCGCTATCGGGCGAGTCATTGGAAGGTACGGCGGGCAGCTCCTGGCCGGCGTGCGACCGTTCGCCACCGGCGGTAACTCTACCGATCGGATTTCGCATAGCCGGTGGACGGGGTACGACGGGCTCGGCCGGCGGGGGAAGCCAGGGTCAGAACCGCTTCCGGCGCGTATGGTGGCGTCGCACCGAGAAAGCCGCGTCTTGCCAGCGTTTGGCATGACACCCGTCACTACCGTGAACCGGCCGCTGACCGCAAGAATCGCTGACCGTCAACGGAGTAGAGCTGATGAAAAGCGCCAAGCGGCACGGTAGCTACGGCATCGACGCCCCCTACGTGCCGGCGCTGATGGTCACCGGCGCGGTGATCTGCCTCGGGTTGATCGTGTTCGCCCGCGTGTCGGGGCTTTGGGTCACCGCGGTCATTCTGCTGGGCATGGCCGGCGTCTACCTGCATACCACGCTCCGCGGCAAATTCCAGGTCTGGCGCACCCTGCTCGCGGATGCGGCGATCCGTGGCCATGAGCGTGTGCTCGATCTTGGCTGCGGCCGCGGCGCGGTGTTGCTGATGGTCGCCGAACACCTTCCACACGGCCGCGCCGTGGGCGTCGATATCTGGAGTGTCAAAGACCAGTCCGGCAACGCCATGGCAGCCACGCAGCGGAACGCGCTGGCCGAAGGGGTCGCCGACCGGGTCGAAGTGCGTACGGCGGATATGCGCCGGTTGCCCTTCGAAAGCGCCAGCTTCGACCTGATCGTTTCCAGCGTGGCCATTCACAACATCGGCACCGAGTCGGGGCGCGACCAGGCGATCAACGAAGCGTGGCGCGTACTGCGCCCAGGCGGGCGTCTCCTGATTGCCGACATTTCAAAAAGCCGTCGCTATCACCAGCGTCTGGCGGAGTTGGGCGCCACCGTGATTCGGCGCAACCTGGGCTGGCGCATGTGGTGGGGCGGTCCGTGGGTCCCGACAATGCTGGTCGATGCGTGCAAGCCGGTGTGAGGCCAACCTATCGGTTCAGAGCGATACTGATGCCGGCCAGCGCGCCACTACCCGAACGGGCGTAGCTGGACATGGCCTTCGGTGCCCAAGCCATCGTCGGTTCCAGCCCGTGGTGTCTTTAGGCGACTGTTTCTGGCAGCTTGGGCACCGCAGTTTGCAGACAACGATGATCTACACCCATGTCGAATAAGCCACGCGGCACACGACCAGCCCACTCGACCGGCTGTAGCCACAACAATGGTACCGACCGCAGCGATGGCTAGCACCATGCCGCCGGGTGCCCCTCGCTGCTGCGCAAATGTTTCATAAGTGTCGCTTCCAACGTCCGCTGTCGGGCAACCCCATTTTGGTTGCGACCGTCGCTTCTTGGCCGACCCCTGCCCAGCGGGCACGATGACGAGCGAGCAAGCTGGTTGGGCACTTTCCGACTCTTCGCCGGCTCCTGACATCGCCGTCCAAACGCCCCGGAACTGACACACGAATAGGTGCATCGTGCTAGGTTGATGACCTCTCCAGGAGGGTCATCGACATGAAAAGGCACCTTGCTGTATCCGTGGCATTGGGCGCGCTGGTGGCTATGCTTTTCGCTACGTCAGCCGTAGCTGCCCTCAAGCCGGGTGCCACGGCACCCGACTTCACCGCCGTGGCCAGCCGCGCCGGAAAGGATTTCACCTTTTCGCTCAAGCAGGCCCTCAAGAAGGGGCCGGTCGTGCTCTATTTCTATCCCTCGGCCTTCACTGGCGGCTGTGATCTCGAAGCGCATACCTTTGCCACTGACAAGGCCAAATTCGACGCTGCCGGTGCCACCATCATCGGCGTGTCAGCCGACAGCCTCCAGCGGCTCAATGCGTTTTCGTCGGATCCCAAATACTGCGCCGGCAAGTTCCCTGTGGCATCCGACAGCAGCGGCAAGATCGCCGCCTCCTACGACCTTGCGACGATGGCCGCGGAGCCCGGCATGAAAGACGTCCGCGGTGTTGCGATCGATCATGGCTTCATCCCACGCACGACCTTCGTCATCGCCCGCGACGGACGGATCGTCGCAACGCTCTCCTCGGACGCCGATCACCTGCGCCCCGACCAGCACGTGACCCGGTCACTGGCGATCGTCAAGCACCTGCAGACACGCAAGCAGGCGCCGTAGATCGGTTCGAATACTGCATCTGCAGTTGCTGGATTGGCCTGATCCGGGCATCGGCAGAGAGTACTCGTTTGCGGTCAAGGATCAGGGGGTGGGCGTTCTCAGCCGAGCGTTGGTGATCGACCCATTCCGGTCATCCGTGGCCAGACGCTTCCGGACGCCCAGTGGTCAGCATTTTTGTCGACAGCTGGCAATATTGCCTGGCATTTTCCAGAAGGGACCCGCGATCATGCGTACCGATGCTATCCGTGCTTGCCGCGTTGGACTGGCATTGGCGGTCGCCATGTTTGTCACAACGGCTACCGCTACCGGGTCAGCGCCCACCGTCACAATTGACGCCGGCACCTTGGTGGGGATCCACATCACGAAGCCACGCCTCGACGAGTTCCTAGGTATCGCGTACGCCGCACCGCCGGTTGGGCCGCTGCGCTGGAAGCCGCCGCAGCCAGTTGCTGCGTGGAAAGGGGCGCGAACGGCTTACCACTTCGGACCGCGCTGTATGCAACGAGGGGTTTTCCCCGTCCGCTCCGACGGCATGAGCGAGGACTGTCTCTACCTTAATGTGTGGACTCCTGCAGGTGCAGGAGGCAAGAACCTGCCGGTGCTGGTGTATTTCTACGGTGGGGGAGCCGATGGCGACGGTTCAGAGCCGCGCTACGACGGTGCCAGCTTGGCGCAACGAGGGATCGTCACCGTAACGGTGAACTACCGTCTCAATGTGTTCGGGTTCCTGGCGCTTCCGGCGCTGGCAAAGGAATCCCCGCACCATGCCGCCGGCAACTATGGCTGTCTCGACCAGATTGCGGCGCTGCGCTGGGTTCATCACAACATCTCAGCGTTCGGTGGCAATCCGGACGAGGTCACCATCGGTGGCGAGTCGTTCGGTTCAATATCGGTATCGATGCTAATGGCATCGCCGCTGTCGAAAGACTTGATGCAGCGCGCTATTGGTGAGAGCGGCGCCTCGCTCGGTAACCGCGCGCCGCCATCGCTTGCATTGGTCGAGAAGTATGACGAGGCGTTCGTGAAGCACGTCGGCGCGAATTCGTTGGCGCAGTTGCGGGCGATGCCGGCGATCACATTGCTGAAGGCTACCGGCGATGAGGGGGTCGTAGGATTTGTGCCTGTCATCGACGGCTGGTTCTTGCCGCGACCGCCCGAAGCCATCTACGAGGCTGGCGATCAGGCGCATATCCCTCTGCTGGTCGGCTCGAACTCACAAGAGGGTTATTACACCGCACTGCTCAAAGACAAGCCGCCAACTCCGGCAAACTATCGCGCAGCCATGGAGAGCGTGGCGGCGAAGGAACATTTGAGCAAGTACGTGGCCGAGGCGCTGAGCCTCTACCCAGGCAACGCTGAAGCCGAGGTCAAGGCCTCCGGGACGGCCTTGATCGGTGATTCGTTCATTGCCTTCTCGACTTGGCGCTGGATGCATCTGCAGCGCAAGACCGGCCGTGCGCCTGTGTATTACTACTATTTCACCAAGGGGCGACCGGCCAGGCGCGACGGCAAAGCGGGTCCGGACACCGGTGCCCGGCACAGCGGCGAGATCGAGTACGCGCTGGGCAACCTCTCAACCAATGATATCTACGCCTGGACCGCCGCCGACTACAAGGTTTCGGCGGCCATGGAAGGGTACTTCGCCAACTTCATCAAGACCGGAAATCCCAATGGTGCAGGCCTGCCGCATTGGCCGGCAGTCGCGCCGAGGGATGGTGGCCTGTTGCGTCAGGTGATTGGCGTCGACGTACATACTACGGTAGACCACAACGCTGCTCGCTACGAATTCCTGCAACGCATCATGCCCAATGAGCGTCATTGACAAGCTTGAGTGAGGGGAAGGGTGCCTCAGAATCCTGCGTTTTCCCCCCGACTCCGCCAGGATTCTGGCAAACGGGCGGCACCATCATTCATTCGCAGGTGGTCTTTTTCTCGCCACCCACCGCAGTTTCTTGGACCGGCCAAGCTGCAACAGCCCAGGCCATCCATTTCTTCGCACTGACACCGCTCTCGTAGTCGCGCACTCACCCACGCACCTGCGTGTCGGTCATAGACAGCGATGATGCGCTCGGCTGTAGTTGCCATTGAGGAATCTTACGGATTCCAATGTCGCATCACAAAGTCAGTTTGCGCCGGTGGCGAGAAATCAAACCCATTAGCTACCGGCTGTCCTATTCCATGGAACGCTTCGCATGGTGCTATTTGGCACCGCCGCGAGCGACCGCAATTGGGCGGGTCGCCTGAGGCGCCGACCGGCAGCTCTTGGCCGGTCAGCGACCATGGGGCGTCGTTAGCTGATTCGCCGGCTGATGAGTGTTTCGCAACGGTCGCTGGTCGACCCATTTCACCCGTTGGCGAGCGTCCGCTTCGGGTAGGCCCGTCTTCAACGGCTGGAGGTAGGCGGCGCGCGGTACGCGCGTCCGCTTGGACGGAACGATTAGGCATGAGCCGACAGCAAGTGGCCGACCATTGAGCCCATACCGACGAATAGACCAACCAGAAGGCTGCTGGCGCCCTGCGAAAGCTGCCACTGCTCTTTAGCACCAAATGCTAAGGCGATGCCGACTGCAATACCGATGGCGACCCAAGGCTGAGGTGGACCGAGCCCGAGCCACTGGAAGATGAGCATGGCCAGGAGCACGGCGACCAGCGCACCCGAGAATGCCTTGCTGGCTGCAAACAAGAACCGCATACGTACCTCCTTGTGTCTACCGCTGGAATTGAGCGGCGGCGCAGCCGTCCGCCTCGCTTCGGATCTGCCACATGATCCTCGCTCATGGTGTCCAATGCCTACCTATCGCAACGCCGATACCGGCATAGCATGCAAAATGAAAGCAAGAGGTTAGTGCGTTCACGCGCGCTTCGGATTGACCAACTTGGTCTGCTTCGGATCCCAAAAATGAATCTACACGCCTGATAAAGCGCTTGGATAGCCGGCCGTATCACTAAATACCGAGGAATCGGTAGCCAACGCCAGGCTCAGTCTTCAGCCAAGTGGGCGCCGTCGCGTCGTCGCCGAGCTTCTGGCGCAGCTTGCCCAGCACGATGCGCAGATAGTGGGTGTCCTGCACGTGGCTGGCGCCCCATATCTCGTGCAGCAGCTTCTGTTGGGTCACCACGCGGCCGGCGTGGCGCACCAGCATGGCCAGTACGGCGTACTCCTTGCGCGTGAGCGACAGCGCGATGCCGTCCAGGCTCACCTCGCGGCGCGCCAGGTCGAGCGCGAGGCGGCCGTCGTCGTAGCGCGGCGGCAGCTCCGGCTCACCGGCGCGGTGGCGCAGCAGCGAGCGCAGTCGCGCCATCAGCTCCTGGATGCCGAACGGCTTGGTCATGTAGTCGTTGGCGCCGTGGTCCAGCGCGCGCACCTTCTCGCTCTCGGCGTCGCGCACGGACAGCATGATCACCGGCAGCTGGCTCCACTGGCGCAGCTCGGCCAGCACCTCGTGACCGTCGCGATCGGGCAGGCCGATATCCAGGATCAGCAGATCCGGCGACTGCGTGGCGGCCAGCGCCAGGCCCTGCGCCGCGGTGGCGGCCAGCAGCACCTGGTAGCCCTCCGCGCGCAGGCCAATGTCGAGGAAGCGGCGGATCTGCGCCTCGTCGTCGATCACCAGGATGCGCGGAGCGGCGGAGGTCATGCGGAAGGTCATGCAAAGGCAGGCGGTGACCGCAGCTTACGGGGCGCCGCTCACGGGGTCGAGTCGGGCGGCGGCGGCAGCGGCAGGTTGATGCGGATGATAGTGCCGATGCCGTCGCCAGGCAGCGCCTCCACGCTGCCGCCGTGCGCGCCGATCATGCCGCGGCAGATCGCCAGGCCCAGCCCGGTGCCTGGGCCGCTGCCCTGGGGCGCGCGGTCGCCGCGCGCGACCGAATAGAACATGTCGAAGATGCGCGCGCGCTCGTCCGCAGGGATGCCCGGGCCGCGGTCGCTGACGTCGATCAGCAGACGCTGGTCGCTCATGTGCACGCTCACGCGCACCGGCTCGCCCGGGGGCGAGAAGCGCGCAGCGTTTTCCAGGATGTTGAACAGCGCCTGCTCGATCAGCGCCGGGTGCACGTACAGCAGCACCGGCTCGGGCGGCGCCAGCGTCTCCACGCGCAGCTCGGGAAACAGCTTGCGCAGCCGCGCCACCGCGGCGGCGACGATCTCCACGCTGTCAGTCCAGTCGCGGTTGAGCTTGAGCGTGCCGTGGCCGAGCCGGGTCATGTCGAGCAGATTCTGGATGTAACGGTCCAGCCGCTGGCCCTCGCCCAGGATCGCCTGCAGCAGCTCTCGGCGCTCCGCCGGCGGCAGCTTGTCCTCGTAGCTGACCAGGGTGCCGGCGGCGCCGATCATCGAGGCCAGCGGCGAGCGCAGGTCGTGCGACACCGACGACAGCAGCGCGTTGCGCAGGCGCTCGGTTTCGCCCTGCACGCGCGCGCTTTCCAGCTCGTCGGCCAGTCGCGCGCGCTCGAGCGCGCGGCCGATGTCCTGCACCATCGCCAGCGCCAGGCTGCGCCGGTCCGGGTCAGGCTCACCCAGCGCCGCGTCGAAGCGCAGCGCGGCGACGCCGAGGCGGTGATCCTCCACGCCCAATGGCAGCATCCAACAGGCAGCGCCGTTGAGCGTATCTGTGAAGCGTCCGGCCGGCACCGCGTGCTGCTCGCACCAGTCGGCGGCGGCGAGATCCTGTGCGCTGAGCACCAGGCTGCGCGGCGCAGCCGCCGCCACATGCAGCAGCTGGGCGGCATCGCGGGTAAGGATGCCAGCCTCCCCGCCCAGCGCCCGCGCCAGCGCCTGCGCGCCCACCTCGCGTACACCGGCGGCATCGGTGCTGGCCGTGAGCTGCTGGCCCAGCCCGAGCAGGGCGCGTGCGCGCACCTGCGCATCGCGCAGCGATTCCACCTGGCTGGTCAGCTGGGTGGCCAGCCGGCTGCATACCAGCGCCGCCACGAAGAACAGCGTCACCGCCAGCACGTCGTCCGCGTTGGCGATCTCCAGCGTATAGCGCGGCGACGCGAAGAAGAAGTTGTAGCCGAGAAAGCACAGCGAGGCGGTATAGACGGCTACTGCCATACGCGTGCGCACCGCCACCACCAGCACCGTGGTGAGGAAGATCAGCGCGAGGTTGGCCACCGCGAGGTAGCGATCGGCGATGAAGGCCACGCCGAAGCCGCCCAGCGTGATCAGGGTGGCACGCAGATATTCGCCACGCGCACCGCGCTGGCGCGGCAGGCGCGAACGCCGGCGCGCCCTGGCGCGCTCGGTCGGGGTGGCGATGATGGTCAGCTCCAGGTGCGCGCCGCGGTGCAGCAGCAGCTGGGTCAGCGAGCGGCCGAACATGCGCGCCAGCGGCCGCTCGCGGGTGCGCCCGAGGATGATCTGGCCGACCCCGTCGCGGTCGGCATGTGCCAGCAGCTCGTCGGCGATCGCGTGGCCGCGCAGGATGATCGTCTCGCCGCCGAGCCGGCGCGCCAACCGCATCGATGCATCGACCTGCTCGCGCCGTGCCGGGTCCTTGACGGCGCCGGTATCAACATAGGCCACCGCCCATGGTGCGCCACGCCGTTCGGCGATGCGGCGCGCGATGCGCACCAGATAGTCGCTCTGGCCGTGGCCGTCGATCGCAGCCAGTACGCGCCGGCGCACCGACATCGCGCTGCCGCGCGCCAGCATGTGCTCGCGCAGGTCGCTGTCGACGTGGCCGGCGATGGTCTCAAGCGCCAGCTCGCGCAGCGCGGCCAGATTGGTCGGCGAGAAGAACGCGTTGAGCGCCGCCGCCGCGGTCTCCGGCACGTAGACCTTACCCTGCATGAGCCGCCCGATCAGCTCGCGTGGCGGCAGGTCGACCAGCACGATGTCGCGCGCGCGGTCGAGGAAGGAATCCGGCACCGTCTCGCGAACGGTGATGCCGGTGATCCGCCGCACCTGGTCGTTGAGGCTCTCCAGATGCTGCACATTGAGCGCGGTGTAGACCTCGATGCCGGCATCGAGCAATTCGGCAAGGTCTTGCCAGCGCCGGGTGTGGCGCCCACCCGGCAAATTGGTGTGCGCCAGCTCGTCCACCAACAGCACCGCCGGCCGGCGCGCTAGCGCGGCATCGAGATCGAACTCCGTGAAGTCGCGATCGTGATAGCTCACCGCACGGCGCGGCAACACGTCGAGGCCGTCCAGCAGCGCCGCGGTTTCGGCGCGGCCGTGCGTCTCGACCAGCCCGATCACCACGTCCACGCCCTGCCGCTTCAGCTCGCGGGCCGCCGACAGCATGGTGTAGGTCTTGCCGACGCCGGGCGCGGCGCCGAGAAAGATCTTCAGCCGATGGTTGCGCGCATCCTCGGCGGTACTGAGAAGGGCGTCGGCACGGGCTTCACGGGAGGGTTCGGTCATCGTCGAATCTCTTGTGCGAGATCATCTCGGTCGCGCGGGTTGTTGCCCTCTTCTTTGAGGGGAGAGGGGTGGTGTGAGGGCCGGGCTTGCACCGATTTCCATCGAAGCACTCACTCGATAGCCATCCTGCCCAAGCCTACCGCGAGCACTCGCCCGTCGCCTCAATCCGCTCCCTGCCGGGAAGAGGAGGCAGGGCGCGCCGCGTCCAGCGCGAGGTTCAGCTGCAACACGTTGACGCGCGGTTCGCCGAGCACGCCGAGCTGGCGCCCTTGCGTGTAGCGCTGCACCAGCGCCTGCACCTGGGCGGTACTCAGCCCGCGCATACGCGCCACGCGGTCGATCTGGTACTGCGCCGCGGCCGGGCTGATCTGCGGATCCAAGCCACTGGCCGAGGCGGTGACCAAGTCCACCGGAACCGGTGCGGTATTGCCCGGATCGGCCGCGCGCAGCGCGGCGATGCGCTGCTTCACGGCATCGGTCAGCTTCGGGTTGGTCGGCCCCTGATTGGAACCCGATGACGAGGCCGCGTTGTACGGATTGGGCGATGTCGCCGACGGCCGCCCCCAAAAATACTTCGGGTCGGTGAACGACTGGCCGATCAGCGTCGAGCCGACCGGCTTGCCATCCTTTTCAATCAGGCTGCCGTTGGCCTGCTGCGGAAACAGCAGCTGCGCCAGCCCGGTCGCGGCCAGCGGATACAGCACGCCGGTAATCACCGTCATCACCAGCAGCAGCATGAAGGCGTTGCGCAAAAGTCGATTCATGGTGATCACCTCAAGTAATGCAGGATCGCGTCGCAGTCCGCGTCGGGGACGCAGGGCCGCCAGTCCGTCCGTGAAGGGCTGGCATCGGAAATGAAAATCGCATCATGCGGGGCCTGCATGATCGAGCTCCGCGAGGGATGCGTCATTGCAGCCCGCGCCGGGACGATGGACCCGGTGTTACGCCAGTCCACACAGCACCAGCAGCATGTCGATCAGCTTGATGCCGATGAACGGCACCACGATGCCGCCGAGCCCGTATACCAGCAGATTGCGGCGCAGCAGCGCGCCGGCGCCGAGCGCGCGGTACTTGACGCCCTTTAGCGCCAGCGGGATCAGGAAGATGATGATCAGCGCGTTGAAGATCACCGCTGACAGGATCGCGCTCTGCGGCGTCGCCAGATGCATCACGTTGAGCGCGTTGAGCGTCGGATACGTGGTAGCGAACGCGGCCGGAATGATCGCAAAATACTTGGCGATGTCGTTGGAAATCGAGAACGTGGTCAGCGCGCCGCGGGTGATCAGCATCTGCTTGCCGATCTCCACCACCTCGATCAGCTTGGTCGGATTGGAGTCGAGGTCGACCATGTTGCCGGCCTCTTTCGCGGCCTGGGTGCCGGTGTTCATCGCCACCGCCACGTCGGCCTGCGCCAGCGCCGGTGCATCGTTGGTGCCGTCGCCGCACATCGCCACCAGCCGGTTCTCGGCCTGGATGTCGCGGATCAGCTTCAGCTTGGCCTCCGGCGTGGCTTCAGCGAGGAAATCGTCGACACCGGCCTCGGCGGCGATCGCGGCGGCAGTGAGCGGGTTGTCGCCGGTGATCATGATGGTCTTGATGCCCATCGCGCGCATCTCGGCGAAGCGCTCCTTGATGCCCGACTTGACGATGTCCTTCAGCTCGATCACGCCCAGCGCGCGATCGCCCTCGGTGACGATCAGCGGGGTGGCGCCGCGGCGGGCGATCTCCTCGGCGATGCGTTTGACCAGCGGCGGCAGCTGGCTGCCCTGGCCGACCAGGTATTTTTCCACCGCGTCCAGCGCCCCCTTGCGGATGAGGCGGGCACCGAGGTCGATGCCGCTCATGCGGGTCTGCGCGGTGAACGGCACGAACTGCGCCTCGCCCTCCGCCAGCGTGCGCTCCTGCAGGCTGTACTTCTCCCTTGCCAGCACGATCACGCTGCGGCCTTCGGGCGTCTCGTCGGCCAGCGAGGCCAGCTGTGCCGCCTCGGCCAGCACGCGCTCGTCCACGCCCGGCGCCGGCTGGAACGCCACCGCCTGGCGGTTGCCCAGCGTGATCGTGCCGGTCTTGTCCAGCAGCAGCACGTCGACGTCACCCGCGGCTTCCACCGCGCGGCCTGAGGTGGCGATCACGTTGGCGCGGATCATCCGGTCCATGCCGGCGATGCCGATCGCCGAGAGCAGCGCGCCGATGGTGGTGGGGATCAGGCACACCAGCAGCGCAATCAGCACGGTCAGCGTGATCGGGTGCCCGACGCCAGCCGCCTGCACGCTGTAGATGGAGTACGGCAGCAAGGTGGCACAGGCAAGCAGAAAGATCAGGGTGAACTTGGCCAGCAGGATGGTCAGCGCGATCTCGTTCGGCGTCTTCCGGCGCTTGGAGCCTTCCACCATGGCGATCATGCGGTCCAGAAAGCTCTCGCCCGGATTGCTGGTGATGCGCACCACCAGCCAGTCCGACAGCAGCTGGGTGCCACCGGTCACCGCGCTACGGTCGCCGCCGGACTCGCGGATCACCGGCGCGGACTCGCCCGTGATGGCGCTCTCGTTGACGCTTGCCGCGCCCACCACCACCTCACCGTCGCCCGGAATCTGCTCGCCTGCCTCCACCAGCACGTGCTGGCCGGTGCGCAGCTCGCTCGACGGCACGAAGGTGATCGCCGCGTCGCGCGCCGGCACGGTCAGCTTCTTCGCCATCACATCCTTGCGCGAGCTGCGCAAGGCATCGGCCTGCGCCTTGCCGCGGCCCTCGGCGAGCGCCTCGGCGAAGTTGGCGAACAGCAGGGTGAACCACAGCCACAGGCTGACCCAGAAGATGAAGCCGGTCGGCGCTTCGCCATGGCCGGCGAGCGCCTGCAGCCACAGCGCCGTGGTCAGCACGCTGCACACGAGCACCACGAACATCACCGGGTTGCGGAACTGCAGCCGCGGGGACAGCTTGCGGAACGAATCGGCGACGGCCTTGAGTAACAGCTCACGGCTGAAGCTGCTCGCCGCTTGAGTATGCGAAGTCATGAATCAGTGCCCCAGCGACATCGAATGAGCCGACATGAGCTGCTCGGCGATCGGCCCCAGCGCCAGCGCCGGCAGAAAGGTAAGCGCGCCGATCACGATCACCACGCAGGCCAGCAGCGTGACGAACAGCGGCGTGTGCGTGGGCAGCGTGCCGGCGGATTCCGGCACGTGGCGCTTGGCCGCCAGCGCACCGGCCATCGCCAGCATCGCGATGATCAGCGGGTAGCGCGCCAGGAACATGCACACGCCCAGCAGCACGTTCCAGAACGGCGTGTTGGCCGACAGCCCGGCGAACGCGCTGCCATTGTTGTTGGCGGCCGAGCTGACCGCGTACAGGATCTCGCTGAAGCCGTGCGCGCCGGGGTTGGCTACACCGGCGACACCGGCCGGCACCATCACCGCGATGGCGGTGCCGATCACCACCAGCGCACATGGAATCAGCACCGCGAGGCTGGCCATCTTCATCTCGTAAGCCTCGATCTTCTTGCCCAGGTATTCGGGCGTGCGGCCCACCATCAGGCCGGCGATGAACACCGCGACCACGGCGAACGCGAGCATGCCGTACAGGCCCGAGCCGACGCCGCCGAAGATCACCTCGCCCAGCTGGATCAGCCACATCGGCACCAGTCCCCCGAGCGGCGTGAACGAGTCGTGCATCGCGTTCACCGAACCGTTGGAGGCGGCCGAGGTGGCGGTGGCCCACAGCGTCGAGTTGACGATGCCGAAGCGAGTTTCCTTGCCTTCCATGTTGCCGCCGGCCTGCAGCGCCGAGGCATGCTGGTCCACGCCCAGCTGCGTCAGCAGCGGGTTGCCGGCCTGCTCCGCCGCCGTGCAGGCGAGCAGCAGCGGGATGAAGATCACCAGCATCACCGCCAGCAGCGACCAGCCCTGGCGGCGGTCGCCGACCATCTGGCCGAAGGTGTAGCAGAGCGCGGCGGGGATCAGCAGGATCGCCAGCAGCTCGGCGAAGTTGCTCAGCGGCGTGGGGTTCTCGAACGGGTGCGCCGAGTTCACGTTGAAGAAGCCGCCGCCGTTGGTGCCTAGCTGCTTGATGGCAATCTGCGAGGCGGCGGGGCCCATCGGCAAGGTCTGGGTCGACACTTCGGTCGGCTTCATTACCGGGTTGCCGGCCTTGTCCTTCATGGCCGCACCGGAAGCATCCAGCACCCGCTCGCTGACCATGGTGGTCTGCACCACCGGCACATCGAGGTATGGCTTGAAGTTCTGCACCACGCCCTGCGACGCCAGCAGCAGGCTCAGCACCAGCGACAGCGGCAGCAGCAGGTACAGCGTGCTGCGCGTGAGATCGACCCAGAAGTTGCCCAGGCCCGCCGCGCTGCGCCTGCTGAAGCCGCGGATTACCGCAATCAGCACCGCGATGCCGGTGGCCGCCGAGAGGAAGTTCTGCACCGCCAGGCCCAGCATCTGGGTCAGGTAGCTCATCGTCGACTCGCCGCCGTAGCCCTGCCAGTTGGTATTGGTGGCGAAGCTGATGGCGGTGTTCATCGACGAGTCGGCCGATACCGCCGGAAAGTGCTGCGGATTCAGCGGCAGCCACAGCTGCAGGCGCTGCAGCGCGTAGACCACCAGCAGGCCGAGCAGGTTGAACAGCAGCATCGCCAGCGCGTATCGCTTCCAGCCCATGTCCTCGTCGGCGTCGATGCCGCACAGGCGATAGATGAGGCGTTCGGCGCCACCACCGATCCGCGTCACGCGGTTGGGCGTGTCGGCAAACACCGCCGCCATGTAACCGCCGAGCGGCTTCACCAGCAGCAGCAGCACGACCAGGTACAGGCCAAGCTGGAGATAGTCGTTGCTGGTCATTCGAACCACTCCGGCTTGAGCAGGGCCACACACAGGTAGCCGGTCAAGGCCAGCGCGATCAGCGCGGCGAGGACATAGATGACATTCATGATGGGAGACTCAAGCAAGGGTTGCGGGACGGGAGAAAGTGACGATTACTCGCGTGGGTCGAGTCGGTCGCAGATCAGCGCAAAGCCCAGCGTGGCCGCGCACAGCAGCAGCAGCAACAGCAGGTAGTCGAAATCCATTGGCGTCGACTCAAAATGAGACCGACAGAGACTGTAGGAGGCCCCACGCAAAATGGGCGTAGCGATTTACCCGTTGCGTGTATACAACGCGTAAATTTTCTGTAGCGTTCCGAGCGCCTAGTCGCCTCACGCGGCGCGCCCTAGATGCGGCGCCCACACACAGGATCGGCCTTGGAAGAGGCGCTGCGAGAATGAAGCAAACGGCCTGCAGCTCAAGCCGTAGCCGCGCCAAGAGCCTAACCTTCGCGGCAATGGCTGCTTTCTTCCCCTGGACTTCGCTGACCGACTGTCGAAAGTTGGCCGACAAGCGACCGTCAGTCGGAAGGTCATCTGGCCGGCGGCGCTGGTCAAGTTGCCGGGCGAGCGTGGTCAACTGAGTTGGCAAAATTTGGTCAACAAGCCGGCAATCCGCGCTTCTTCGCAAAAAAAGAGAGCGAAGCCTACCCACCGTGGCTGCCCATGGGCAGCCACGGTGGGTAGGGTGCAGCCCTCACGCGTTGTTTCCTCTCACGTCACCGAGAGCGCTGGCGCTTCCTGCGCTTCGGCCTTTGCATGCAGCTTGTCCGCCAGGCTCAACCAGGTGCTGGCATTGCGGGGCGAAACCGCTGCAGGGCTCTGCATCGCTGCGTCGGCGTAGAACTCCTCGATCACCGCCGGTGCTTCCTCTTCCGAGTCCTCGAACGCCCCTTTGGCCAATCCTGCCGCCGCTGCTTGCTCCAGTGCTGCTTGATTCCAGCCCTGGCTCTTGCGTGCTTCGGCTTCCTGCCTGGCCTGCAGCAACGCCGCTTCCAACGTGAGCCCCTCACGCACTGCCAGGTCCACGAAGTACACCGCCGCACGATGGCTCTGGGTCGTGCTCTTGGCCCTGAGCTTCAGGGACAGCGGCAGACAGGGCAGCGCCTCACCGGCCAGCGCCTGGAAGTAACTCAGTCGGGCCGCTAGCGTCCGGATCGAGTTGTAGCCGGTGGTGCGAAAGATGAAACTCCCCAGGGCATCGTCCTGCCCTTCGATCTGCACGTTGAGTCGGCCATAGGGCTTGCAGCCCAGGCTGGTCCCGAACGGGCAATGCTCCGGCGCTGGGCACGGGAGCGAGGTGAGGCCTTCTCCCATCGAGCGCTTGCAGGTCTGTCCATTGCCTGCGCATACGGTCCGACCGTTGCTCCGATTGAACGCCGTGTACTGCACACGCAGGTTCAAGTCCGGATCGGCAAACAGCAGTCGAACCGGAAGCGAGCGCAGCTTCTTCTCGGTCGTTGCCTTGCGCAGGCACTCATCCAACGGATGCCGCACCCAGCCATCCCGGTTCTGCACCAGGCTGGTCACAGTGAACTCGTCATCCTTCTCCGGCAAGCGCGTACCGTTGCGCTCGACGACCTTGCCAATTGCAATCCGCCCCAGGATCGGCGGCGTAATAGCCAGTCCTTCAATCATGCTGTTCTCCTTCGAGTTGAACGAAACGCCGGCTACCCGGCCGGGACTTGAGGTACTGCACCCACAGCTCCGGGTGGGCTTTCTGCAGGGCAGCGGTATCCAGCGTGGAAGTGTCTTTGGCCTTCTTCCACGACACCGCACCGGTCACGAACTTCGCTACCGATGCCTCACCCATGGCCTGCTGCAAGGTGGCCTTGCATTGCGCCTCGGTGGCGCTGAGCTGCTCGATCGTGTGGCGTGTGTCGCACCACGTGGCGAACGTGGAATTCAGGGCGGTATCGCCGCGCAGATCGAGCGTCTGGCCGTGGTCGGCTGGAAACAGCGCCAGCAACGCTTTGGCCGCCGAGTCGGAGCCGTCCGCCGGCAGCGGGGTGTCGGCCATGACGTACGCCCAGAAGCGCGCTTCCAGTTCGATCAGGCGCTTGATCAGCGCCTCGTCACGATCGATCCGGTGAATACGCAGCTCCTGACCACCCAGCAGCACCGCGACATCGGCGGCCGCCTTGCCGGTCACCGCCAGCTGATGCTGCACCTGCAGCTGGACATACTCCGGCACGCCGTCCTTCCACAGCCGGGAGCCGTGGATGCCTGCGGTCTTGCACTCCAGAATCGCGACCTCGGCGTGGCCCAGCACCTCGCGGTCGATGTTGGCCAGCATCCACGGATACTGCGGATGCTGCAGTACCGCGTTGACGCGCCGGACCTTGCAGCCGGTGCGCCGGACGTAGTGCGCGGCGACGATCGGTTCCAGCAGCGTGCCCCAGTACATCGGGGACGTCTCGTCTTCGAAGTCGGGTTTGGGCAGTCCCGTGTCCCGGCCGGTCTTGACCAGCCAGAGTTCCAGCGCACTCTGGTAGGGGTTCAGTCCCACAGCGGCCGCGGCATCCGAGCTGCCGATGCCGTGCTTGCGGACGCCCAGCCACGCCTCGCGGCTGAGGTCTTTCGTCGACACCAGGCGCAAAGCCGGGCGGGTACTGCGTTGTTCCAGGGTTTGCATGGGTTTCCTCCGGACAAAGAAAAGGCCCGACTGCGGGTGCGGTCGGGCCAATGGGTGGTGGTGGTGGTACGTAGGTTGTGGCGAACGACGTTGGTGGTATCAGGCCACCAAGCCCAATGCCTCCTGCCAGGCCTTCTGCTTGAGGGCTGCCCCTTGGCCGAACCACGCGGCGTCGAGGCGGTGGTCATCACTGCGAGCACGGCGATGGTGGTCGACAAACTCCGTGACGCTGTTCACCAGACCCCACGCTGTACCAGCAGCAGAAGTCAGGTTCGAGCCCTTGCCGCGTCCTGCAAAGAGCTCCTGTACCGACTTGACGGCACGGTCGTTGACGACTGTTGCACCGCGGTCCGTGATCGCCGCCGCAGGGTAGGTCAGTACGCGTTGAAGGAAGGCCTCGGTCGTCCGTGCATTGACCCTGCGCTCGGAGAGCGCCTTCATCTGCATCATGAAGTCATCCCACGATGCCACCGCAATACCGAGTTGGCGCTTGACCGCCTGGGCGTCGAACTGGCAGCGGTGCGGAACCTTCACGGCGCCCGTACCGTTTGCCAAGGCAATCGCCAGGGTGTTGTTGCAGACGACACGTACTGAAGTGAATTGCGCCGTGGTAGCCAGGGTGCCGTCGCAGGCGGTGGCGAGCAGCAGGTAGCCGTTGACCTGGTCGCGGCCCTTGAGTGAGACGGACTGGCCAGTTCGCGCAAGTGCCCAGAACTTGCGTCCCTCCTTCAGGACGCCGGCCGTTTCCAGCTCGAAGCCGCCGATGTCGGTGAGGTCGCGATAGAACTCGAGGATCTCGGCCGGCTGCACCACCTGGTAGCGTTTGGACACGATCGCCAGCGGTGCCTTGGTGTCCGAGCGGTAGAGGACCTTTTGCTCGGGGAATGTGTGGATGACGTCGACCTCGGCACCGCGCGCGGCGAACCGCACGTCGGCCGCCTCGATACGCCAGTTCATACCGGCCTGTTCGGCCCAGACTTCGAGGGGCTGATCCGCAGCCAGCAGTTGCCCCAAGCCGTGCCAGGGAACGTCGTTGACATAGGCCATCGTTTGTACGAGATGCATGACAGACTCCTTTGGGACAGGTGAACGCATAGAGCCCGGCCGAAGCCGGGCTCTATGCGTGATGGATGATCAGAGTGGAAGTAAGGGTGAAATTGATGGGGCGTTTGGTGCTGGGTGGCGGGGGTGAAACGCTGTGTGATATGGACATCTACGCCGAGAGGATCCGGAACCGCGCAATGGTCGGGGCCAACCAGCCAGGGGATGGGTTCGCGCGCATCACCAACGACCTGTAACGGGTTATGTTCTTCGAATGACAGGGTGGTTGGCGGTTAGACTTGCCTTTCAACTGCGCTTTTGGCACATCAAGGAGGTGTCATCCCTATGTCTACTTTCGGTTGGATTTTCATCGCGGCCGTGGTGATCGCAGCTCTCTTTGCCATTTGGTCCACGCGCCGCAGCCTGGCCAAACAGCTCAGTGATCAGGGACAGCGCCTCGAAGCCGTGCGCGAGCGCGCCGATCATGCTGCCGCCGAGGCCGCTAGGCTCCCTGATGCGCTGGAGCGTGAGAGCCAAGCGCGTGCCCGGGCAGATGAACTTGGAACTAGGCTTCGCCAGGCCGAATCGTCCACAGCAGACATCGCGGCTCGCCTTGAAGGTGCAGTTTCTCGTCGCAACGAGACCGAGGCGAAACTTCTTTCCCTTGAGACGGAACATGAGGAGCGCGGACGGGAGCTCCACGACGCTCGACTCCGCGCCAACACCTCCAATGCAACTTTGGAATCGATCCAAAGAGAAATGGGTGAATTGCGTGATCGTTTCGAGAAAATGGAGAAGTCTCGCGATCAGGCGCTGGAGGATCTACGGAAACGGGGTGAGGAGCTGGCAACCACGATCGCCGCCCGTGACGCAGCCATCGAACTCGCAAACCAGTCCAGGGCGTTCGTCGAAACCGCGCGCGAGGCGATGCGCACCACATTCGTGGAGGCGGCAAGCTCGGTATTCGACGAGAAGTCGGCTGTGCTCGATCGACGGATAAAGGAGACCGGAGAGCGATCCAAGGAGCAACTGGTCGAGACGCTCAAGCCATTCGCCGACAACGTTGCCCACTTCCGTCAGCGGATGGAGCAGCTCAACGAGAGCCAAAGTCGAGACAGCGCCACGCTTCAAGGGTCTATCGGCAAGCTCCAAGAGCTCAACCAGCACATGGCAGACGCCACCG
>Ga0307377_10002637_pt1 | contig 20929 bp, 33 predicted proteins | sample TR3MG_FD_202535 | JGI IMG/M metagenome (GOLD analysis project Ga0307377, IMG submission 202535) | Soil microbial communities from Risofladan, Vaasa, Finland - TR-3 | ecosystem: Environmental > Terrestrial > Soil > Coastal area > Acid sulfate soil | place: Finland: Risofladan, Vaasa | collected...
ACAGACTCTCGACGAACTCCTCTTCCCAAGGAGTCAGCTTGTCCGAGTGCTCACCCATGAGCACATCGATCTTGTCCGCGTTAGTCATGTTTCTTCTTTCTAATCTCACTACCGTGCTTCATGAGAGCGATGAACTCCTCATCATCGATCGGAGGTTCTGTACAAGCTATGATCGACCTGCCAGACCTCGTGGTCCAACCTTTACGGATCCGACCGAGACGGACGAGCTCTTGCAACGCTTGTGTTAAATCCCGCTCGAGCGCGTACGCGGGATTGAGCTTGTAGTTGATACAAGCCACGATCTCGTCATTGCTAGTCATCACCTGTTTCTGAGTGGTGAGACAGATCTGATCGCTACACACACACTTGTCGCAAATGCGCACGGTCTACTCCTCGTTGAAGTCCCGGGCCCGACTCCCCATGCTGATGCCCTTGTCCTCGGCCGCGGTGACTCCGAAGTGACTGAGGTTGTAGTCGGTGACCTTCTTGTCGGTCTCCTTCAACTGGCCGATCGGGAACACACGCACCGTCGACTTCTTCTCGTCCTTCATCTTCCGGATCTCGGCGGCGAGGAGGTGTCCTGCGGTCGTGTCGATCGTCTCGCACGACACGCGAAGCGCACCCTCGTGAATGTGCATGGACGGCACGATGGCTGCGACCTTCAGTTCGTTGATCGACAGACCGAAGTCACTGGGCGCGTCACCGACCACGACCACGACGTCGATGCCTTCCTCAAGCGCCTTCTTGAACTGCCAGAGAATATTCTCGAGGACTTCCTTCGAATAGACGAAGCCATTCGCAGACTCCTTGTCCTCGAAGAGCACCGCACACTCGAACACGGCCGGCGCTGTGACGGGTTTCAACTTGTTGTCAGGCATTACTCAGCTAGTCCTTCCTCCGCGAACCTCCACGGTTCATCAATGGTTTTGCAGTCGATATCGGCACCCGCCCACATCCACTTGGTGTTCGAATCATCGATCGGCGACCAGTTCGATCGAGCCTGGTAGTTCTCGAGCTTGGCTTCGAGCTTCGCGACTCGCGCGCGTGTCGCCGCGACCTCCCGAAAGTCTCGGAACACGGTAGCCGGCAAGCTCTCGAGTCGTGCTTCGATGTCCGCGATCGCGGCCCGAGTCACCTTCGCTCTGTCCTTGTGTCGCGCCGGCGTGCTCTCGAGCTTCTCGACCAGTATGTCGCGCTCATGAACGAGGCCTAGCATCCCTCTTTCAGTCTCACGGCCATCGCCCGTGGGCAACATGAGCAACTGCCACGCCGAAAGCTTCTTGTTGGAGTTCTCGTCGAAGATGAGTGCATCAGAAGTCAGCTGCGGTCCCGTGAGCATACGCTGTGAACCGTCCGCGAACGTCACGAGCACCAGATGACAGTCACTGATCTGCCGATTGCCAAGACAACGCCACAGGTCCACTAGCTTGCAGCTGACCTTGAAGGATCCCTCAATGACCGCTTTCATTTCGCCGTCTCCCTATACCACGCCCGATCACGCCACACGTACAGGATCTGATCGGTCCCATCGCTGTTGAATCGGATCAGACAGAATCGACTTCCTTCGGGCACCTCAATGCTATCATCGGGCACGACCTCGAGCATGTCCTTCACGTCCGCGACTACGCCATGCGTCATCCCGAACTCGCCCGGTCGATACTCAACACCGACACCATACGAAACCGGCCGGATATTATGAACCTGCTTCTCTTCGATCCCGAGACTCTTCGGAACATACCTCTCCGGCAAGTCTACATCGTGCTTATCGAGCAAGACCAGGTCAACACGCTCGAGCTCGTATCCGACCCCTACGATTCCATTGGAGTCGACTGCGCCATGACCGACGGGTGTGAATACCGCAGTGCCAACCTTGTGTGCTTCAGATATGATCCGCATCAACACCGGATCCGGGAACGATGTTGGGATCAAACGTGTAGCAACGCGGAGTTCCTTCTCCTCAACACCGAGGTACGTGATCAGATGAGCTGGTTTTCGAAGGTTCAGATCATCAAAATCGCCCGGCCGACTCACCTGGCCAATAAATGTGAGAGTTTTAATTCGGCGCTGTAGTGTAGGATCCGCAGCGATCTTCTTCAGCAGCTTCATTGGGTAGAGACGCCCCGTCGCGGTTCTACGGCCGCCGACGATTACAGTGCCTGTTATCTCCGGACCTAACTCTGAATCACCGTAGCCGTTAGCGTCGATTTCGCTCATGTTCTATCTCCAGCAAGACAGGAAAATCTGTACTTTCTAGTTCTTCAACAGCTTATCCAGTGCTATGTGAACTGTGGCCGAAACCTCTAGCCCTACAAGGATTGCGACCGGGATCCATAGATCGATCCTGAGAGCCTTTTGAACCTCGGGAGGTGTTACCACACCCAAAAACACGAGAACGGCCGTCACGATTGACGTGTAGATCACCAAGACAGCTATACGCGCGAGTGTGCCTACGATCGGCCCGTGCGACAGCCAGCCGCGGTGTGGCACCAGCTTCATGTATGGCCACCAGATCAGCTTGAACGGTCCCCATGCCATGTACGGCTGTGATACCAGGTCGAGGTCTGGACTCAACCAGACCGTACCGACGAGGTATGCAATGACCGCGACCGCGGTGGGTGACCAGCCGTAACAGCTGGCCCCCATCGCAGTCATACCTGACGGGAGGAGTGCAACGATCGCCGCGGCGACGTGTACCTTGCCGTCAGGCATTTTCGGAATCCCCGATTCGATGGAAGCGGTCCTCGGACGAGCTCAAGAGAATGAGCTTCGGCTTGATCCCGAACCGCTTCGCTAACTTCAACCTCTTCGCCTCGTAAAACCGAAGGCATGCATCTGTGAGTTCTTCTCTACTCTTCATCCTTGCCTCCTGCCTCGAGACCGTCATCGACGATCTCGGGGCGGGTTGCCGGAAGGCCCAGGCTCACAGGTTACGTCTCATAACCCGGGCTCCCACATCCGGACCCGCCAACGCTAAAGATCTCCAGATGTCCAGGCCGAGCCGTCGCCCGGCCGCGGTTGATGCCCTATCAATGCCTCGATCGTCGGCTTCATAGCGCACGTGTTGCGCTCGACCGACGACGTCGGCCCTGTGAGCAATAGAAGAAGTATCACAACGACTGGATACACGGTCTCTCCTAGAACGGAACGTCATCCTCCGGCGGCAACTCATCAACCACCGAGACCGGAGTCTTGTGTTCAGCACGCTTCGCCGCCCGGAACTCTCGGGCTTTCGTTTCAAGTCGCTCCTTGAGTGTAGCCTTCTTCTCCTCGTCCTGTTCCTTCACCACAAGCTTCTTCTCGATAGCTTCGATCGCGCGCGCACACATCTCCGAGTCGAACATCGCGATGTGACAGTCGTGTTCCGCAATTCCAAGCTCATCAGACAACCAGTTGTAGGCGTGCGGACGACTCATCTTGTTCACGAACGATCGGTTGTCCCAGAGATCGTCGAAGATCAGATGAAGCTCGTGCCGGATCTGCCGAACCCACTGCGGCGCCGGCAGGCCTAGCGGAGCTCCGGTGTTCCTGTGAGCTCCGACCAGACCGTCACACTCTGGGTACCGCGCGCACCCGTAGAAGCCTCCGTGTCTGCTGGTGCGAAACTGCATACCGGCACCACAGAAGCAAATCGGATCCCCACTAGGCTTGAGGTCACCAATCTCACCATTCATCCTCGGCAACGCGGCGCGTGGCTTGCGCTTCACCTGATCGACATCCCGAGTCTTGTCGTAGCACGCCTGGCTACAGTACACGTTGTACGTGGGTGTGTGATTATGACCGGACTCTCCGATCTTCTTGAACACCCACCCAGCCTTTCTCAGAAGCTCACTGAGCTGACTCCAGACGCTGTCATTCCATTCATGACTGGACGTGAGGTCCTCATCCGATTCTCTTTCACAGAGGTCGCACTTGGCGAAGTACCGAACCTTCTTCTCGATCTGGAGACTCATGCTATGTACCCTATCCCATCAACGGAATCAGAATGGTTACATCAGTCAATGCCGCCATGCCACCCCGCACCGTTTCACGAAGTCCCAAAGCATCGTCGAGAGACATTCGTTCAATGCAACGAATTCCATCCTCAGTATCCGTCAGGACAACAACCTCTCCTTTGGCACTACTGACTTTCTTCAAGTCCTCGTACAGAGTCTCCGAGATTATCATTCATGCACCCGCCTTCTTGCGCATCGTCTCGAGATACTCCTCGTTGATGCCGGCGATCTCTAGGACGTCGAGAGGAAGCTGCCTTCGGTACTTGTTGACGAACTTCAGACCTATGACAGCCTGGCGCGGGGTGATCGAGTTACGGCCGGCGAGGTCATGACCGAAGTCGACGTCGGCCGAACTGAAGCCACGATCATCCTGAGCGACGGCGCCGTCGCACATGCCGGCCAGCATCTTGAGTCCCTGATGGATAGCTGTGATCCTCTCCGGGTTGAGACCGATCTCGTCCGCTTCCTTACGCAGCTGTGCCTGACGTGCTTCCCACTGATCCTGGACCCGCTTCGACTCTTCCTTCATGTCAGCGACCACCGACTCGGAGATGACATCCTGGTGGAGCCAGTCTTCCTGAGTTCCACCATCGAGAGCTGTGTAGATGTTCTCCGACTTGTCAGCGATCGTGTGTGCCATCTTCGCATCAGTTGAGCCTTCGAGTACGAAGTACTGAACGTTGACACACTCTGCCTGACCGATGCGATGCAGTCGGTCAGCGGCCTGCTGCATGTTGCCCGGTGTCCAGTCAAACTCGAGGAAGCGAACATTGCTCGATGCTGTGAGAGTGATCCCGACGCCGGCGGCGAGGATCTGACCCATGAAGATCTTCACCTTGGGGTCATTCTGGAACCTCTGAACCGACTCGTCCTTCTCTTCGTCGCTCATTCTTCCATCGAGCTTGACGGCCGCGTCTCCGAAGAGGTCCATCACGAAGTCGATCACATCATGATGGTGGGCGAACAACACGATCTTCTGATCCTCTTCGAGCATGGCGGTCAGGTAGCTCTTCAGCAGCTTCACCTTTGCGATCGCAGTCTCGTGGCGCAACCGAGAGAGCTCTGTGAACTCAGCCTCGACCTCGACCTCCAGCTTCCGGATCTCCCGGGTGAACCCCGGGAGGTCATCGGTGAGCTCTGCCTCCAAAGTCCGAGCGTCAAGCTCGTCCTTCATTTGCTCCAGCTTCTCGCTGGAGTGAGCCTCCTGCGTGACCGTCCGGGACAGACCGTTGCATGGAATCTCGATGACCTGATGCTGCTTCGGCGGAAGCTCCTTGAGCACTTCTGACTTCAGCCGGCGAACCATGATCGTGCTGCGCAGGATCTGGTGGAGCTCCTCCAGGTTCGACGCGCCGTTGAAGTCCCAGCCGAACCCGTTGTGACTGGCATCACAGTACCGCTTCGCGTACGCCATGAAGTTCGTCCAGCGAGTCGGGTCGAGGAGCTTCAGTATGTTCCACAACTCCTTGGGTCGGTTGACGATCGGCGTGCCCGTGAGCATGAGCCACTGCTTCGTGCGGAGACCGTCGTACTTCTTCTGCTTGCCCTTGGGTCGCTTGTTGCCGACCACGATCTGCGTGCGCTGCGCGTTCTTGTTCTTCACGTAGTGAGCCTCGTCACAGATGATGAGATCCCACTCGAGTGATTCAATTTTCGCTTGGCTCTTCACGAGAATGTCGTAGTTGATGACAACGACGTCGGCATGACCCGGCCAGGTCTTCTTCTTTGAGTCGACCACCGCGACCGTCATCGGCCTGGTGATCCACTTCTTGAACTCGCGGCGCCAGTTCAGCTTCAGCGTCGCCGGCACGATGATCAGCACGCGCTTGACCTCAGGCTTCGCGTTGATGTAGCCGAGCGCCTGGATCGTTTTTCCCAAGCCCATCTCATCCGCGACGAGCGTGCCGCGGATCGCGCTCGGCCGCGTGCAGGCGAACTGGATCCCAGCCTTCTGGAACCCCATGTACTCGAGACCATCGTTGACCGGGATCTCGATGTCAGCTTCTGTGGCGCGTGACGCTTCGATAGACGACCTGGCTTCTTGGTCGGCTTCGGCCAGCAACTTCCGAGCGAAGCCGTCAGCGAAGTTGATCAGCTTGGCAGCTTTGTGCGGTTGATCAGTCCACCAACGATCCTTCAGCTTGGCATCGAACCGGAATCCAGCACTCTTGGCGGGGTGTCTGTCTTGAGGACCCGAGGTCAAGAACTCGAACCTCTCGAGATCGGGGTTGTAGATGAGCGTAGGCATTTGGATCCCTCTCTTCCTTCACCTATAAGTTATCCTACGCTCAAAAGAATTTCAAGACTTTTCTTTTAGAATTTTGGGATTCTTGGACTCGTCAATGTCGAACGTACGGGCCGTATCGTCCATGAACCAGTCGATCGCGCTGCGCAACGGAGCGAAGGTGTCAGGGGCATTCTCATGACAGTACCAGAGGTCCTGGACCGACCGAGGATAGTCCGACTCGACCTCGCTGCCCGGTTTGAATGTTGGGCTGTTCGGATGAATGAGCTCACGGTTCGCATTCTCGATCAGCTTGGTGAGTCGCTCGAGTCGGTTGTACTGATGCTCGTCGACCACCTCGGTGTGCTTGCAGTAGTACGTGTACCGCGTGAAGAGGATCAGCATACACAGCCGGCGATACTTCTCTTCGGGAGTGCCCCACTTCGGCTTCTTCGGAGGCTTCGGTTCCTTTGGTTCCGAGGCCTTCTTCTCCTTGGGCTTCGCAACCTTCTTGGTAGAAGGCTTCTCTACAACAACCCCGGAGAAGAGGCCTCGATGACCCATTAGTCGTTCACTCCCTCGTTGTCGGTCCTCACGTCGACGTCATGCAGCACGGCCACGACGTCGTCGTCGCGCGCGATGAAGTAGTCACGCTGGGACTGACAGAACTTCACGGCCGCGGTCAGTCGCAGCACCGCAAGGTCGCCATCCTTCACGCGCATCGGAACGCGCTCACCTGTCTCGTGGTTCCTGATGCGGCCGGGCCCGGCCTTGACCACACGATACAGCTGGTTCTCCAGGTTCTCGCGCGTGGCTGAGTTCGGCGGAAGGATGATGCCACCCTTGGTCTTGTTCGGCGGCGCGACATGCTCGACCAAGATGTGATTTTCGAAGATGTCCATGTGAGCGGCAATGTCCTTCATCGTCCACACGTCGGGCAGGATCCCGTAAGGTTCGAGCTCGACGATCGCACGCTCCTGCGAGTTGACCTCGTGTTGAATCTGTTCCGGCGCCTTCTCTACCGGTGTGCTCTCACCGTCGTGACCGGGATCGGGAGCTTCAGACCTCTCCTCACCAGCCTCGAGCGCACTCTTGGTCGGAGTGGTTTCGATCGTCTCTGCCTTCTCGTGTTGCGGTTCGCCATTCCGATCCATCGGTGTTCTCTTCAGAGCCATTCTACTGATCCTCTCTTAACTAGTTGCTGTCTTCTTCCTCAGCAGTCCCGAGCTTCTCGTACTGCTCATCGAGGAACTTGTCCAATATACCAATGAAGATGTCGAGCTCATACTTCTTCTCAGCCTCGGCACCCTCAGTGAATCTGTCTGTCAGATCCTTGAGGAACGCAGTGTCAATGCCCATCAACTGGTCCTTCAAGTCTGCAAACGTATCGATCCGTAACGCCTGCACCGACAGGGCAATCTTCATGATGTCGATACCTGATATCACGAAGCCACGTCTCGCGTACTTGTGCGATCGCATCATGGACACGATCGGATAGAGGGTACTCCCGTTGAACACGAGGCGGCGCTGGCTGAGATGCTTCCAGAACTCCTCGTGGAACACGAACTCGTTGGTGCTGAAATCGAAAGCACCCATACAGATCGTGAAATCGAACTTCGTGAAGATCTCGGCCGGCTCACCGCTCAGCTTCTCGAGGTAGATGATCATCTGGTAGGGGATCTTCTGTTTGGCGACTGAGTAGGTGACCGAGCGATCCGTGACAAACTCTCGCTTACCCTTGCCTTGGAAGAACTTATCACACTTCTCGAGGCCCTCCTTGTCCCGGAAGTATAGATCCCAGTCAGAGATCCTGGTCGACGTGAACAACGATGTGATGGCGCCGCCGGCGAGAATGACTTTCGACTCCTGGAGAGCCTTGACTACATCCTTACCCATCCGCCGGAACAATAGTGATCGCTCTCTATTGAAGTTCACGTGAGATCTACTCCTTTCGTGTACATCATCTTGTGAAGACAGTCATTGCAAATGGGTTGGTCTTGTCTACTGAACGCATCATGGAACACTACGATCTGTTCACAACCACCACACTTGATCCACGTCGGTACGATCACACGAACGTTCCGAAACCCGTTCGCGTAGGTGTCGATCAGGAACAAACCCTCGACCCACACACCCGCATCGAGCAAGTGCTTGAAGAAGGCCTGCGGATCCACCCCACTCTTGAAGATGGGGTCGCCCTTGTACAAACCGAAGTAGGAGGTACCACCGAGCGCGACGGCTGCATGAACGCAACGCTCTAGGTCGTCTTTCTTACTCTTGACCTTGATGAGGATCTTGGTCTCGGTGGGCTCGTCGCCATCGATCGGACCCAACTGCTCTGGGAGGTAAACGGATCCCGGTTCGCGAATCGGAACCCCGTCAATCTCCTCCGGTAGTTCCGGGTTGCTCGGGTTCTCCGGCATCTTCAGCTCCTGCATCACCAGACGGTTCTACCATTCCCATCAGGTCCATCATGATGTTCAACACCTGTAGGGACAGGTCAGGAACGGGATGCACCTTCCCCATACTGACCAGCTTGTAGAGCTCCGTCATATCGCCTATCGTCTCAACCTCGATCATTTCCAAATGCATCCGGACCCGAGGTACCCCACCCACGATGATAGGCTTATTAGTGGCCGGGGACTCAACAACAAATTGAATTGCATGGCGAAGCTTTCTAGTCTTCGCACGCTCCATCCGTTCCTTCATCGTCAACTGCTTGTCAGGCATGTTACCTCCACCCTATGTTACCGAAATCTAGGCTTTCTTTTGGAAGATTTATTCAACTACTTGACGAGATCTTCGAGCGTCGCTTGAGGAACGATTCTAGTCAAAGGACCATCCCACGGAGAGAGTGTAACCAGCTTGATGCCTCGACCGTTCAACGCTTGCCGCAACATCGGGAAGAACTCGATCGCCGAATCGAAGGCTGGTCGGCAACCGTCGACGTGGCCGTCTCCCCAGTAGTGATTCTGCTTTCCCTCTTCAACCTCCTTCTTAATGGGGTACCTAAGATCGACGCCGGCGAGTGCGACTACACCCGATGTCTTGACACCACACATGCGCGCTGCAATCTGCACAGCATAGTGGGCTGTGTTGTTGGCCTGGTGTAATGAGCCCTTGTTCGACCAGTTCACTGGCTTGGTGCGCAACTCGTAGACGTAGATGTCACCCTCGTAGAACATCTGGTCACGTGTGTGGTATGCGACACGCTTGCGCGTGATCAACGTAGTCTCAGGGTGTGCCTTCAGATCAGGCATGGCCCGAATCACGGGAGCAACTTCAGCGGTCAGTAGGTAGGACGGCACAGGAAGACCCATCGTATCGAAGCGGCCGAGCGCGTCATTGCATCCGATCATAGTGAACTTCGACATGCGCTCGAGGTCTAGCTCGTTGAGACTACCGCTGGTACCTACCACGATGATGGTTTCGCCGAGGTGACGATCGTTGAGTTCGTCGACGTTATGTAGGTTATCGGGCACGTGTGTATTCCTCATAGACCATCCTCGCTACGTCTTCGACCGGATGATCAAACTTGACAGGCTTCCACAACTCCTCGAGTGCGAGGTCGCGCGCCATCATCACCCAACCCCCATACTCGTAGAAGATACACGGCACGTCGTGGATCCCGGCGCCGAGGATCTGAGAACTCTCGATCCCGATGTGACAAGCCGCGTGGGCTTGGATGAACAGTGAGTCGAGCGGCCCGTAAACATCGATGAAGGTGAGGTTCTTCACCTCCTCCAGCTTCTCGAATATGACTCGAGCTTTGGCAACGTCGGCCGGGAACCTCAACACAACCATCTTGACACCGAGCTCATTCAGTGCCCAGACAGCTTTCAACGGAAGCACGTTGCGACGTCGCTTCCCGATCGAATACGGTTGCACTGTGACGTATGGCTTCGCAAGGTCTGGGTAGCACTGCACGAGCTCCGATCGTTCTCGGATCGGAACAAGGAAGCGCGGCTTCATCTTCGCTGCCTCGCGGAGGTCCTCGACCGGGATAGGTATCACCCCGGGCCCGTTCAACCACTGAGGACCATCATAGTAGATACCCGGTGTGTACACGTCGGTGTTATGCACGCGGCCCGTCGCGGCCTTGATGAACTCCGCCGGCATCAGAGTCGGGCCGCCGTGGTCGCGAGAGTGCTCCCACAACTCGTCGACCAGGCCGTTGGCTTGACAGATCTCGAGCAGCGGATCCCCACCGTACCGCGGGATGTAGACGTCCGCGGCGAGGATGATCCGGTGATGCTGCATGGTCTTCCAGAACGAAGAGAGGAAGGTCATGAAGTAGTAGAAGTCGCCGATCGCACCCCAGTAGCGGAACATCGACGTTCGTGCGGCTCGAGGCTTCTGATTAAGAACTGTCTTGGTATACTCACGAACTCGCATTGTTGGCATCGGGTGACCTCAGGTAATAGATTACACGCCCAGGTATCGTATACACCACATCGACCACCTTGAAACCATAAGGATCAAACAAGGATTCGATGTGATGCTGCTGGTAGAGGAACGGGTGTTCCTTCGGTTTGACGTGACGCCAGTGCAACGGATCCTTCCGGTAACCGTCACAATCAGTGTCAGGCATCTCGATCACGATAATTCCACCAGGAGCGATCAGCTTGGCGGTTCGCTGAACGTAGCTGCTCGGGTAGAGGAGGTGCTCGAAGCTGTCGGTGAAGAGTATCACGTCGAACTTGATCGGGAACTGAACATCCAAGTAGTCGCCTATCTGGATCTCAACCGGAAGGACTCGTTGCAGTCCCTTGTTCACGGAGAAGGTGTCCAAGTCGACGCCGAACATCTTCAACCCGATCTGTTGGAGACGCCCTATCAGCGCGCAGTTCCCACAGCCGACGTCGAGCGCCGTCTTCTCCCCATCCAATCGCTGTGTCAGGTTCCGAAGCCGTACCTCACTGACCATGAAGTCATGCGCGTACCGATCCTCGAATGAGTCGTAGCCGACCGAGACTGAGGTGTCGAAGTATCGACCCGGATCGCTGTACAGACTCAGGTAGGAGGCCTTGTCCTGCTTCGGACTGAACACGAGGCCACAGTCACGACACTCGAACACATCGCCGTCCTCGAGCTTACCTATGAGCTCGACGTCGCCCCTGTTGTGCGGAAGCGAAAGCTTGAAGTCGTCTCCATCGAAGTAACAACGAGGTGCCGTCGCGCCGCACTTAGGCATTGAACTTGTCCTTCAGTTTGTAGGTATGAAGCAACCAGGTGGCGTACTCCTCCGGAGGACAGAAGATCCGCTCGTGATAGCGCAGTGTCTTGATCGACTCTGAGTCTGCCCAGTTATGCATGATGCCCTTGTGCGGTGCAATGTTCGCATAGAACATCGTGGCCGGCGCGCAGATGACATCAGCCAGGATCCCGAGGCCGCTGGGGAACGCAACGAAGTACTTCGACAGGCTGATCAGGTGAACGACCATTCCAGCCGTGGTCAGACTCACCAGGTTGGTGAGGCGCAAATTCGCTTGCTTCGCAGCGGACTCAATGAGACGGCCGAGATCGAGATCCCACGGCGCACCCACGAGCACGAACTGGATATCACCCAAGTGCCGACGCACGAGGTCCATGAAGCGCACCCACTCCTTCTCCTGCCACGCCTTCCACGCGCGAGACGTTGCAATGCTCGAGGAGAAGATCGCAATGAAGGGTTCACTAGGAGCGAGTTTGGATGCACTCTCGACATCGTCCTTGGGGATCTTGATGTCGTAATGATGGTTGATGGGGAGGTCCGGAAGCCACTCACGTAGATGCTTGCCACTCTCGAGATGGCTGTTGGTCTCGATGAACACCTCGCCGGCCTGGCGCAGCGCGTCGAGCTCGGCCAGTGTTGTCGACGCAGGTATGGCTTGAGCTTTGAGCTCCGGCCAGCTCATTCGACGTCTGGTGACATCTCTGACTTTGGGGAGGATCTTCGCGTAAGGAGCCAGCCGGAGGGGCCCTCCAGTCTGAGCCACTTCAACTTTGAGTTTACAGGAGAGACTGCAGAGCTTCGAGTACGACCAACTGAAATCACCAATACCTGACGGTACTACGACAGTCATGTCATCACTCAACAGAGTACCCTTTCTCAGGCGGCCAAGGTCTCTCTGATCACTCTCCGGATCTGCGATATACGCTGAGACAAGCTGTTCTTCGTTATACCCAGGTCCTCAGAAAGACGAAGCAACCACTCGCCCGACGCTCGATCACTACTGCACACGTTGTCCATCCGGACCACCCGGTTTCCAATCATGCAGTCGAGTATGATCCGATCGATCCCTGTAACTAGACGGTACGCTTCACGCTCGAACTCACGCGCGTAGATGAACGATAGCGCCGAACAATCTTCGCGCGCAAATAACGTATCGAGGTCGATCGTGATCGTTCCTGGATTGCGTGACACCAACTCGTGGCGCACTCTATTTCTCATGTGGTTGAAGACATCGCGCTTGAAGATCCGAATGCGATCGACCTCACAGAGGCTTGGACGCCCCCATAGATCAACCAGGAACATGAGGCCTTCCTGATAGATATCATCCGCATCCATTGAGGGCACCACCCTCGACAATCTGTGAGCTACATGCGCCACCATACGACCATACCTTTTTAGGGCACCTTCCAGACTCATTGGCATTCTCCTCCAGACCGGCTTGGCATTATATACACTGAAGGATAAAAGTCACCTGTAAATCTGAAAACTAGTTATTGTTCCTCAGAGCCAGTTTCATCAAGAATTGAGCCATTTTGACGAATTTGTACGTAAAAATCTGAAACGTTTAAGATCTGTTATGCCACGTGCGGTTGGGTCTTTCGTGGCCGGCCGCGGCGAGGAGCGCGCGCGTTCATCTCCTGCAACTCTATCAGACCTGCAGCCCGAATGAAGATCACACCCTTGTAACGGTACGTGTTCTTCCCGAGCTCGGGCAGTCGATAGTAGACCCAGGTGTACGACCGGTTGAGCCGGCGCGCAGCATCCTGGATCATGATGTCACCATCTTTGCGGATTGCTTCGTGCGTGTAGCTCACTTCTTTGCCTCCGGCTCCGACATGTTCTCCTCCATAATCTGCATCTCTACTTCTTCGACCTTCGCTATCACTTTCCGGAAGATGCGAATCACCCGCTTGCGCTTGTCAGCGGGTAACAACTCGATCGCTTTGCGCTCTTCCTCGGATGGATCGGCCGACTCCTCTTCTTCTTCAAGAGCTGCTCCACCAAGCGAGGTCCTCCGACTCGGCAGCGGCTCGGCTTTGAGGTCCTCCGAGGAAACGAATTGCTGAAGGAAGTCGGACGCGTCCTCCACCTGATCTCCTACAACACCAAACAGACGTATGAGGTCGCTATTCTTCATAGACGAAATTCGACGATCGGTGAAGAGCTCCTCCTCGATCTGCGGGAACTTACCCATCAGAAAGATGATCCGCTCGACGTGCCGTCGAACCAGAGCTGTGAGGAACACCTGGACTCGACGTCGACGATCGGTGAGCAGCTTGTCGACTTCGATCTCGACCTTTTCGGTGATGTCGGACTCGGGGTTGACTACCCAGTCTGTTAGAGCGGGAGTGAACTTTCCTCGGATCTTTGCCAGGCCGCTAGACATCAGTTGACTCCTCAATGTGCGACAAACTCTCAGCCGACCTGCTTACGAACACCAACACTTTTTTCACCAGATCATACCTCCGAGAGGCTTTGTCAGAGTTGGTTCCCATCTCGGCCGCGACCACCTTGACTGAATCGAGCACCGTCTTTCCCTTGGCTCTTTCCTCCTCCACTCGTTGATACGTCTTTATCGAGTCGTGGGCCTCGCGAACATCCGCGACCTTTGGTATAGACAGCTTACGACCACTGAACACACGCAACAGATTTACGAACTGTTCTTCTCCTAACACAGAATACAACTCCGGTAGGAGTGGGTCCAGGTCCATCCCATCAGAAAGCAGCAATACCAATATGTCGATGGGAGCTAGGTTTTCACCTATCTTCAACAAGCGCATCGCCACTGATGTACCTCTTCCAAGTAATGATACTGGCAATACGAGCCACCACGCCTCCAGCCTCACCACGCCGGCGCCGGAAGTTGAGGTGCTCGTTGATTCGTTGTTGAGCTGAGTTATACACGTCTCGTCGATCCAGATCTCTCTCCATGTCACGTGCGGCTTTGCCATGGTCCGTGAAGAAGTCGCCGAACACCTCATCCTTATCCTTCGGTTCGAACGTCGGATAGTCGTTGAGTCGCTTGTCGATGTGTACCCTCATCACACCCCAGATAGCACGTTGGATCGCCGTCCACACGACTCGAGGAGTACGGCGCCCAGGTTGTGTGCGATCGCGACCGTAACCAGGCCTGCGTTTGTACTTCCCCCGCATGACCCTGATCTCTTCGTAGGTTCGTTCGAACAACAGCAAGTTGATCTCCGAGATGATGTCGTGACGATCCTGGTTGACCATCGGGATCCGGTGAACGTTCAGATGCCGACCGACGAGGGTCTCTACGATCGGTTGAATGTCCAGGATGAACTCATTGCGCGCACCCTCACCACGCTCGAGGCCGGACTCGTAGGCTTTGAGTGCGTTGAGTAGGCACTGGAATAGAGGTGTGTCTTTTACTTCAGCCTCTGTCTTACACACGCCAGAAACACCTCCGGATCCATCTTGAAGAGCCATTCAGTCAGTGACAACCCAACAAACGTCTGTGTCGCACGGAACGTGTACGTCTTCTTTCCCTCATACCGAACAGTCATGCCGGCAGCTATTCGAATCTCCATGTGAGGCATGCGCTTGACATCAGAATAACACGCGATCGACTCGTAATAGATTCCATACGGAACCCAGATGATCTCAGATCTCCGCACAGCCTTTGTGATCAGTACAGGGTCCCGATCCGAACAAGAAGCCTCCTCACTTGCCTTTGCCCAACTGGAAAGAATCGACGTCTTGGGATCCTCCTCACCAGTCCCGAACACAGTGAAGGTATCGAACCGCGCGCGCGATCGGAACTCCCAACAGAGGTTCTCGGTGAGAGGTAAACCCTCGGGGACCTCATGCTTCATGTCACCGAAGTCGAATCGGTTCGTGCTGCGGCCGAGGCGCCGGCGATTCGTTGCTCGGGATCCGGATCCGCTGGTACGCCAGAAGAGGTCCTCTGTCTCGCCACCGCTGAACCAGGAGGAGATCCTCTTGCAGAGCTCTCGCTCATAGGCACTCCCCTTGGCGGCGCCCCCGCCCTTGCGCATCTTGCGCTTCTTCTTCTGTTGCTTCTTCGGCGTCTTGATCTTCATTAGAGGACCACCTCGGAAAACTTCTCTACTGTTTTGAGTACTCGTTCAACGACTCCTGACGATACGATGTACTTCTCGCTGTACCCAGACCACATAGCCGGGAACTGGATGGCTTTTCCTCCAGCCTCGATGAACTGCTCACAGTTCTCTGGTAGGTCGTCAATGATCAGACGTCCGGGCCCGGCGAGGAGTGATTTCTTTGGTGTAATGATGTACTCGTCGAAGCACTCCATTCCAGTGAACCTCTTCAACCATTGGAGTTTTCCGGCGAGACACTGTGGATCCAATGAAGGAGCAGTCAGGAACACAACTCGACCAAACTTACGAAGACCGGTGTAGAGCTCAGCGGCCCACGGAAGAGGCCGCATGTCAGCCCACAAGCCGATGCCATCAACCTTGACCATGCCCCACATCGTCTTTTCTGGGATCCCGGCGGCCTTGTAGACCTGGAACTCTCCGGCCGGCCAGTTGTCCAAGAGATCATCGCGACCGATCGAGTGACAGAAAGCGTGGTGAGCGTCCGACACTACACCGTCCATGTCCAAGAAGATCGTCATTAGTAATTCCTCACTTCCCACACCACAGTCTTCCATCCGAGCGTTCCGTACGGCTTCGTCATGCACGTGAACTCGATCACGTGATCGGGATATTCATTCATGAGATCTTCGATCACCTGGCGGCCGCGATCACACGCGCAGTGCCGCATGATCATCAAGGCCTCGAGACCGGACGCGTGAGATCCAAAGTGACGTAGCGCCGGCCGCATGTGACCAGGGAACTGTGAATAGAACATCATGAGCTCACCGTGCGATCGCGTGATCTCTGCATTCAGAGTCACTGTCTTCGGCTGAATAGGTTCGTTGAAGTAGTAGTCACGATGATCGAACCAGTCGTACCAGGAGCAGTCCAGGAACCACTCGGCGAGATTGACCTCGTACCAACAACGCCCACCAGCTACGCGAGGACGAACGACTACGCTTTCGTCTGCACCTGCTCGAGTGACTTCGTCCATCGTCTGCCACTGCCGAGGAGCGTTTCCGAACCACCCCTCTTGGAGGGCTAGTATGTTGTCAGCCTTGCAGTCGAGTCTCATGGCTCTCCAGAGTTAGTAGGGAGGGCCGCGGGTGCGGCCGCGGCCCTGGCCTACCAGTGGGTTTAGTCGCCAACTTTCCTTTGCCGCGGACCACCTAGAGTTCCCGACTGCAGATCGTTCAACAAACCGATTGCCCGGGGAGCGATTGTATCCGCGTCTTTCCAAGGCGTCGCTATTGCCCTGTTGGTCGCCTCCTAGTCCCCGTGAACACCGAACGGATGTTGCGGTGAAAGTGACTACCGCGAAAACCAGCCGCTTTGAAGTTCTCGAAGACCTCTTTATTCACTGTGTACCAGTAGGTGCCGCCATTCATGAATCTCACTCCCATGACGCCATCTTCCCAGCCCACACTCGCTATGTTGCTACTACCGTGACTTGGTTCGAACTTCATCGTTCTCCCACTTTGTTGGTCGCCGCCGGCGCACCCAACGAATGAGCAACGGGAGCATCGGTATCAAACAGATGTAGACGTTGCCATGCGTACAGTCGAGATTCCAGAAGACCCCGATCCAGCAGTCCCTCGGTTCGATCAGGATCCACGACCCGATCTTCCCGGTCGAGAACAGCTTCAACTTCTTGCTTGTGCTAGGCCCTCTTAGCAACGTCCAACCTCCATCGAATCAGTAGCCGAACGCGTGTACTGCAGAGGCCCAAGTTCCCAAGCTGTTCACATCTCAGCCTCGAGCGTGCCCGTTCGATCTGGTCCTAGAGCTCATAGAGCCTACTGATCCTAGACTGTGTTCGTTCCTTCGACGCCGCGCGAGAGGCGATCGTACGTTCGCTTCTGGAGCCGCATCAACGCATCTTCGCAATGAGTGAGCGCGATCGCATTGTCGCGACATGCGAAGTCACCCGACTGGAATCCACGAAGTCGGTCGATCACGATTGCGAGGAGAACTTCCTGCGTGATGCCGTTGACTCCGTTCTCCTTGATCGGTCCGTTCTGGAAGCTGACCTTTCCCAACGGCGTGTTGAGACCATCATTATCATGAATGCGATACTCATGACACGCGTTTCCCTGACCTGGCTCATCCACAACTACAATCTCGAGGCCTTCATTGAGACCGCCTACTTTATGATCGGTAATCGTTCGCATAACAGTTTCTCCTTCAATGCGCCGGCCGGAGCCAGCTTCCCTTCGAAATTCCGCTTGTAGGCCTCACCGCACGTCATGCAGATCCACAAGTCGCGATACACTTCCTCCATACGACCACCGCACGGCCGGCGGCAACGTCGAGTTCCTGGACGATGTGCTACTTTACTCGTTGGAGTCATGTTTCCTGATCTTCTCGAGGATCCCCGGGACCGCCTCCTTCATCATCGGCGCAAAGAACTCGGCAACGTATGTTCGTTCCTCGAACGTCTTGTTATTGACGCCGGCCAGGAACTCCCTCTCGAACCGCCCATGATCCTTGCCGTAGATGTGATAGGAGTCGGACTGATCACAGTAGCGACCCAAGTGAACCGGCCTCTTCGCGATCGATCCGACACAGAGCGCGATGTAGTTCATGAGATGGATGAAGGCATCAGCGTTCATGAACGCAGCCATGTAGCCATCACGGCTCCGGAAGCTGACGTTCATGTTCAGATACCACTCGCCGTCATCGTCGAACAAGATCCTGCACCAGATATTCCGCAGGCACGGAGGATCGCTCGAGTCCATGTCATGCCACGGTTGCCACGTGACCGCCTGGCACCGACGCGTGTACGGACTCTTGGCCAGCTGCTCGATCATCTTCTGGATCTGATCGATAGGAGGAAACTCCTGGACAGCATAAAGCAACCCAAACGATTTTGATGTGTCTGAAGGAGTCTCAGCAACACCAGGAAGCTTATACTGTCGCAATCGCTCGTGGTACGTGTACTGCCACTTTCTCTTGTCCTCGAGATCGACCCAGTGATCCTTGATCCCGTCGACCACCTCCATGCGATACTCCTGCAGATCCGCGGGACCGCCGGGGAAACATCGATGGAAACGCGGATTCGAGTTTGGCCGCAAGACCGTGAACGTCATCGAACAGTCTTTCGACGGAGGATCGATGAAGTTTCCTTCCTTGTCCTTCCGATCGTACTCAGTCCGGATCTCTCGACCTCCCTGCCACAAGGCAAGGAGAGACTTCTCCCAAGCTTCGGGCAGAGACCTCCCCTTCACGTTCAACACAGGTATGGATCCCGTGTCATCCTCTTCCGGTAGTATGACATCCTCAATTGGTGAAAATGGCTCGTTCAATCCGCCGGACATGCTTCCTCCTTCTTGACCTCAACAGGTTCTGGGACCGCAAATTCGGGCGGAAGCTCAAGCGTATTCCATACCCGCCTCGGGAACTCCCAGTCACGCCGAACCATCGACCAGTCCTCAACGGGCGTGTAGTAACCGACCACGCGCGTGACTCTCTCTACAATATCGTCGCCGCAGGTTGGGCACTCTGTGAAGGACCCCAGATGCGCGTGTCCGCTCTCACATCGACTGAATACAGGATTGAGTGCGAAGTGATCGAGGCCGCAACTGATGGCGAATTCGATCATCTTCTTCATCTGTGCCGACGTCACGGCCGCGCCGATGTTGAGATGGCTGATACCACCCCCGCTGTAGCAGCGATTCAGCTGACCGTCGACCCGGGCCCTCGTGATCAGATCTACATCGACCCACAACGGAATCGACTGGTTGCTGTAGAGCTTGTACGGGCTCTTCGGGAAGAACATCTTGTCGACCTTCGCCAACGTGACCGCGGCACCCTCGGCCGGGATCTGCTCGACGTTGAACGGGACTCCGGTCTCCTCCGTGAACTTCTGGGCCGAGTCATCGATGTACTTCAAGATCTCCTGAGCCTTCTTGATACCCTTCTTGCTCGGCAGTACGTATTCATCACCGAACTGTTCGAGCGCCTCGTACAGTCCGACCACACCGATCGTCGAGAAGAACATCTTCGTGGAGATCCAACCGAGAGGCTTGAAGAATTTCAGATAGCCGGATCCTGCAAGGCTTTCGAGATGTCGACGGTGAGCGATCAACAGGTCCTTAGCGTCTTTGACCGCACGACGAAGCATTGACTTGAATTCGACCGGGCCGCCGGACTCGAGACCTAGACGGGCCAAGTTGATGGTCACGACTCGCGTGGATCCGACATTGAGACCGCCGTTTCCCCACACGTCGGAACGCTGCCGCTCTCGCATCTGCTTCACGTCGGACAGCAGCCGGCAGCAGCTAGCTACCTTTCCGATGCCTTCCGTGATGTAGATGTTGAAGATCCCCTCGACGTTGTACTTGGAGACCATCTCGAGGAACGCTGGATCGAGTACTTTCCCGTCCTCGGTCGTGATGTTGACCGTGCCGATGGGGAACCGATACGGCATACCGGAGATAGGATCCTTCGCGACCATGAACTTCATGAAGATCTCTTGCATCTTCATCACGTACTCGAGATTATCGACCGCTCGAGCACCGTCCGGATACACGTAGGATTCGAATAGACCCTTGAGCTGCGGTCGATCGAAGAGACTGATGTTCGTGAACGGCGACTGAGCCGATACCCGGAACTTGTTGTTGATGACGTGGACGAACTTCTGGAACTGGTTCAGACAGAACTTCTTCCCGTCGTCCGAGTCCAGATCGATGTTCTCCTTGAGACACATCATCGCGAAGTTGACGATCAGGTCACCAAGCGCGACGGCGCCCATGAACTCCTGACTGAGATCCATCGTGTACTCGACTGCCTGGCTCATGAACGAGTCGGCACGCTTCGGCGGCTTCGAATAGAGCTGACCGTAGGGCCGACCCTGGTCGATCAGTGGCATCGTCGAGGCAGCGAAGCAGTACGGCGCAGTCACGCCGGCGCCGGACAGGTCGTGGAAGTAGTAGAAGCCTCTCCAACACCTCGCAATGATCTCAGAGGCCTTCTCGTCGCCGAATTCCTCGGCCAGGTAGGTCCACAGCAAGTGATATCCCGTCAGCTTGCTTCCTCCCTTGGCAATCTCGGCCGAGAAGTTGTTTGGACACTTGCTGTTCCCAACGTTGGCATTCGGGTCGACTGACATGTCACCCGTATGCGTCTCGAAGTACTTCTTGGCCATTGTCGGAATGTCTAGTTGTTCACGTGCAATCCCGAACATCCGCAAGAGCTCTCGTCCCCGCTTGCTCCCACAGTATTCGTTGTACAGATGCGTGAATCCCTCCGCAAAACGCATGATAGGCTGCAATTGAGCTGCCATTCTCCTCCTCCTTCTCTGTGACTACTTTCCAGCTCTTGATGCTAGGTGCTGGTACAGAGGAAGCTCAGCAGGATCAACGAGCTCACCCTTATGAAACACCCTTTGGTTGGTCGACGGCGGATAGATGCCCGG
>Ga0307377_10002640_pt1 | contig 20920 bp, 10 predicted proteins | sample TR3MG_FD_202535 | JGI IMG/M metagenome (GOLD analysis project Ga0307377, IMG submission 202535) | Soil microbial communities from Risofladan, Vaasa, Finland - TR-3 | ecosystem: Environmental > Terrestrial > Soil > Coastal area > Acid sulfate soil | place: Finland: Risofladan, Vaasa | collected...
TACATCTGCTGACCGTCGAACCGCTTAAGATCCTCACGGCCAAGGATCACTTCACTGCCACCGGATCCCAGACGCTTATCTACGTAGGCGATTCCACGAGGGATGCGGAACCTGAACCTCGGAATTTCGTCGTCGTCGTCGAAGGGGATGATCGTTTGGATCTGACCGCCCTCGGTGAAAAGCACGACATCCCACGGGCCATCGATCTCTCGAATAAGACCCGAGCCATTCCCGAATCGGATCCCGGCCGGAGTACTCGTGTTGGGGATGGTGCCCGTGGTGTCCGGCTCATGGAGCACACCCGAAACACCCGTTGCAGGAGTAGGAATCGCATCTGGGATGTAGAGAGACTGATCCTTCCCTGAAACGACCACAGGCGAACCACCACCGTTCACCAGAGCCACCGGCTGCCGGAGAGGAATGGGGCGTCGACTGAGACTCACGCCGTCGTAAAAGACCTGGGCTCCCAAATACGTGTTGTCGAACCCTGGATCATCTGGATCGGCCTTAGCCAGATCCGCATCCGAGAACTTGAGACGTCCAGTGGAAAGAGCAACACCGACCTCTCCTTCGTCGATGACCGCAGGAGCCATCAACGCTTCGGTGTCGAAGAACTTGACCTGAAGGGCCTTGCGGGATCCGATGCGAAGGAACGGGAGCTCTGTCGGCCCCGGGATGGGTGCGACAAAGAGCAGGGTTAGATTGGCGTCTTCAAGGTCTCCCAAGGGCTCGATCTCTACTTGATCGACGAATCCCTGGTACGAGTAGAAGATGGTTTGACCGGCAAACTCATCGACGAATGCCTGGTTCCAGAGCAAGGTGCCACTACCTTGACCCACGACACCGGCCAATGTCGGTTCAGTGCTGAAGTCGAAGTCCTCGAGCTCGTCATCAGTGAGGACCTTGATGCCCCCGAAACCCGAAGCCGCTACGGGCTCGGCCACCGGTACCGACACGGCGTCAGGACGCGTGCCAATACGGACAATACAGTAGCTGTCGGGGTTGGAGCTGTCGCCCGGAAGGAAGTCTCCTGCGGGCACCAGGCTCGGAGCCGGGGACAGTGTGTACTCGGTCTCGGCAAACAAGGCGCCAAGATTACGCGGTGGCGTTCCCTTGATAGGCGACCATCGTTGGGTCTGCCCATCCCACTTGAACCGGTTCCCGTAGCGGTCATTCTTCGACCACCAGAAGGAAGGCGCCTCCAGAGTGTACTTGAGTGTGGTAGCGCGGTCGCCACGGACACTGGAAACACCACCGCCCAGAGCTTCGAGTGTGGCTGGGTTGGTGATCGTGAAGACACCCGAGACGGGATTCCACGTCCCACTACCGACGAGCTGGAACTCTTCACCCGTGTCACCACGACGAACGATTAGATCGGTGATCTCGGAAATGCTACGGCTTGCGTCATCGACGATGATGACGCGGTTTGATCCCGTCGTACCTCCGAAAATCGTGGACTCGTTGACGACGGGGGTAGTTCCACGTGGAAAGTTCGCTTCCCCCTCACCAGAAACCTCGAAGTCTCCGATATCCGCCAAGTTGGCAGTGTTCGCCGCCCAGACCAAGTACTCGGTCTGCCCGTCATTGGGGCGTAGGAGAATGGCCGAGCGGTACTGCTGAGCCGAAACATCCACGAGCTCCGGTGACGCGATCTGGTAGTCCGCGGTGAGGGGCTTGAAATCCCGATCCACGCCATTCGACGCCTCATCCGAGGTGTTCGAGTTTGACGTAGCGGTTCGAGGCGCCCGAAGGACGAATCCGTTGAAATCGAAGCCCATCTGCTCAAAATACTACCGAGATGGTAGCTCCACTCGCCGAGACGATTGAGGCGGACCCGGTGACACCACCGACTCCGGTACCTGTAAGAATGAAATTCGCGATGCCGATCGAAAGACCCCGGGCAAACTGAAGTGCGGTGAGTCCCTTGACGTTCGCACCCGCAAGGTTGCTGATCAGGAGAGCCTGCAATGACCCGCTGTCCGTTCGAACCACCTTGGAAATGTCGGAACCGGTGCCCACACCCGCCGATGTGCCGGAGTACTGAGCCGAAGAATTCAGCACGGTGGTGAGCCCAGCACCGATGGCCTGACCAACCCCGGCCGATGTGATCCCAGAAACCTGCGCCTGTTGAAGACCCGCGACCACGAAAGGGCCTCCCGGACTCGGGAAAAGCATCTTCCCCTGCACGGTACCGGCACCGGCGACACCGATGGCCGTCCCCTGCACGGTGACCGACAACGGATTGGAGATCCACGAGACCAACGCGTTGGCGACGCCTCGAGCGACGAACGGGAAGATCTGAGAGCCGGGATACTTCGCTTGCGCGACACCGACAATGGCCTTCTGAATGCTTTCGGTGGAAAGTGCCATGTCCCTACAACGGTGCTCCCAGACGATGCCCGGGGCTCCCAAGACCCAAAGTCCCGAGCCTACGGTTGGTGAGGGGATCCCGATCGGCGCTGCTGATGATCCGGCCAGTTTTACCGATCCCCCCGAGAGTGGTGTTGAGGCCAGAGAGCTTCGCGCGCCCCACGGCTTTGATAGTGATGGACGCGAGTGCCGAGACGGTGGTCGACAGCGTGGAGGTCATACTCGTCGTCGTCACCGAGGTCATCGTGATGCCGCCACTGGTGCTCACCTGGATCGAGTTGAGTCCGGCCCGGTTCGTGAGAGTGCCGACCCGCGTCTGATAGGTCATGTTCCCGATGAGAACGGTCGTGCTGTGGTCGCCAACCCGGATACTCTCGTCGCGGTCACCAAACAGAAGCTTGTACTCGTCAGTGGTGCCGCCTGCGTGACCGGTAAGCGGTGTCCCGATGAACTTGACTTCACGAAACGGAGCGTTAGTCGGAAGGAAGTTTTTAGGTCCCGAGTAGAGCTGCGTCTCGCGCCCCATGATTGTCTTGTCACGGGTCGTGGTCTGGAGCAGCGCCTTGTCCGTCAGCATATTGATCTGCTGTTTGGACTGGATCAGGACCTCGTTCGTATCCGTAAGATAGATGGCGTTGGCGCCCGACACCTTGGCGGTCCGAGCCGCAGTCATCTGGACGTTCCCGTTGGGGCTCTCGATAGATATCGAAGGAAGCTGATTTTCTTCGAGAGAGTTTTGCGTATCCCGAGTTGAAAAGCTCCCGCGTGTCGTCGGAGCACTGGCCTTGATCAGGATGCCCCCGGTCTCGGACTCGAGCTTGAACGCCCAGTTTTCGAGCGGGTCTCCGTTTCGGAAGTTAAGAGCGACCGTAGGGGCATCAAATTTGAGAGCCCCGTTCGACTGGACATGGATGCCGCCGTTACAGGCGAGCTCCAAGGAATCTTCATTCTGGGGGCCACCCAGGAACGCCCGCACACGGCCGTCCTTGGTCACCGACGAGAACATGGGAGGAAGGACCGACGGATCCGCGATCGGGGGGTCCACCCGCATCAGGCTCGCCGCATGTTCCCCCAACGCGACACCGATGCCCGATTCCAAACGTGGAGCCACGGTGCCGTCGGCATCGAAAATCTTCGGTGTCAGCGGAAGCCCATAGAGCTGAGACCCCTGATTCGTGAAAGGGTCGTTCCCAACTACCGAACCCAGGACCCACTGAATGAAAGGTCCTCCCGCAGAAGTCGCGTTGCTTCCTACCGAATCGGAAGGGAGCCGATCAGCGTCAAAACCGTCTGTCTGCTCCGTCACCGGCAATGTGCCGTCCCAGGAATGGTCAAGCTCGATCCGGTATTCGGTCAGGGTGTCAGACTCGGCACCATCCTGGTTAATCGCTCCGTTGGAAGGTGGGGTGCCCCCTTCGGGGTCCGGGTCAATAGAGACTCGGAAATAAGGCTTGCCACCGTACTCGGCACTCGAGCGCACCTTGGAGCCGTTCAGTGCGATGCCGTCCGAACCGATAAACAGACCACGGTTCAAAAACACGTAGGGATCGGCGTTGTCACGGAGAACCACCCCACTGTTCGTGAACGGCTGCGAAACGTCGGCCCGGAAAAAAGCTGGATGTGGCGTGAGTTCATCCGTACCAATGGCACTCGACCCGAGCTGCGCGGTGGTCAGAGGGTTACCATTTTCATCCTGTTGGGTTTTCGCGGTCCAATCGATCCCATCGCTGAACATGCGGCGTGGAAGCAACTTGGCATCACGCTGCACCATGCCGCCATAGACCCGCGCCCCACCCATCGCATGGAACTGCTGAAGAGAACGAAACACGATGGCCTGGTCCGCATCACGCAGCCGGATCTCATTGGCCCGACGGTTCGTGATGAAAACCCCTTCATCCAGGATAATGTCGGAACCCGCGCTCGACGAAAGCACGATGGTCCCGGGCCGGACCGGAATGTGCTTCATGCGATAGCGACTGTAGATGCCCTCGAAATGCGCGAGGGTCTTGGGATTCATGTCGGCCTCGGCAGGCAAGAAATCCTGCACCGGAAGCCACTCCATGCCCGAGGACACACCGGAAGGGAGCCACGTCAGGATGACGGGCTGCTTGCTCTCAGAAGCCAGCCACCCAACGATGCACACGTCCCCGGCTTCCGGCATCGAACCGATGAAAGTCCGGTTGCCGGCTACGGGACACGTGTTGGGGATCGCGGTCCACTCAAAAACGTCATTCTCTCCTTGGAGGATCTGAAGCGCAACCTGATGCTTGGTGTGGTCGCATCGAATGACACGCGCGATCGAAAGAGCGTAGGCCATCGGCCCCGTACTCGGAGAACGTGTCTTGACCTTGTGCTCGGGAGAGATGTCTCCCTTCATCTTCGCCGTTGCGATCGGCGCGTCGTTGTTCATCGTGGAAGGTGCGTCATTTGGCATTCGTTTACCCTCCAAATCCGAAAATCAGCAGTAGCTCGCTGTGAGTGAGTCCAGTTTCAGCCTCGAGCCCAGCGATTTGTTCTGGGGTGCCGCGCAGAAGAAGGTTCCGCACCTGATCCGGGGTGGCGCCCGCGCCGATCTCGTTGGCCACTTCTTGTGGAGTTGCTCCTGTGGGATCACCGAGATTGATTCCTCCAGTAGCGGCTCCTTCAGTGGAACCCGTCCCTTCAACCGGAGGGGGTTGAGCACCGGCCAGGAGGGCTTGAAGCTCCGCTCCCGAGAACCCGGTCCCCTCCTCGAGCGCGGCCAAAGCAGCCGGGTCTCCGCTGTTGAGCGCCTCTTGCATCTCCTCCGCTGAAAGTCCAGTCATGTCTTCGAGAGCTCCGATGAGAACCGGATCACCATTGAGTTCAGAGACGTCGCCGGGGGGAACTGTCAGCCCTTCGTCAAAACTGACTTCCGTGATGGGGAGATCATCAGGATTCGCGGTTGTCGGAGGATTCTCCGCACTCACAGTACCGGCGTCGTCCGCCCCCGGAACCCGCGGATTTGAAGGGTTCGCACCTCCGAGTGAAATCCCCTGGACCCCTCCCGAGTTTTGTTGAGCCTTCGCGTCAGGCTGTTTGCCTTGCGTGATCGCCCCCCTGTACTGCTGTTGTTGGATGCGCCAGGAACTCAGTTTTGAACGGATCGTCTCCACTTGGAACGCCGCCGCTTTGCTCTCACGGCTGAGACCACTCTCTTCATCCACTCCAACGAAGTTGTCTCGGGTGTACGCGCTCAGCGTGATATCAGCAAAACTCCCCCGACAGCTACACATCTGACCCGCACGGTTGTGTAGGTGCGACGTGAGATCAGCCAGTTGCCATGCCGCGTTCGACACGGTTGTCTTGAACACGTCACTTTTCCCGTAGTTGACTGCAAAGTTCACGAAGTTCCGAGTGAACTGTGTGTCGCCGTAGTTGAACCCCTCTTGATCAATCAGGTTCGGATCATCCCCGTTTGCCGTCAGCAGAGCACGCAAAATATCGCGCCCTTCTGCGGTGGTCTGAAGCGCGGCGATCACTCCGGACAAATTCTTCAGCGCCACATTCACCTCCTCCTGGTTCCGCGCCTGCACACCAAGATCCTCTGCGGTCGTCTGCTGCTGCTCCTCCGGAGTGTTCTCGAGAGGTTCCTGTTTTACGCCGAAAAGAGTCTTAGCTATGCGGACCGCAGCATCCTGGAACCCTGCAATGAGGTTAGCCGGTGTACTGATCCGTCCCTGCTGCTGAAGGGTCAAAATCTTCAAAAACTCTTCCGCCGTTTGGGCGGTCACATTCTTGAACGGGTCCTGGCCACTGTGGATGAATTCGAAAGTTCCACCAGTCTCCACGGTGAGCCCACGACCATATCGGTATGCGCCGTAGTGCTCGTACCCCTTCTCGTCCGACACAGGGAACACCGGCGTGTGGACCGGACTTTCTTTCTTACCAAGCTTCGACGCGAAATCGACCACCGCGTTCTTGACGACGGCGAAAACCCCCTCTGGCTCGGAGCTCTTGCCCATCATGGTGCCGAATGCTTCCGCCACTGCGGCAATTCGCTCCTTTCTATCCGTGGCGGGTTCCATAGCAAGCGCCTGTACCGCCGTGAAGGTGTCCTCGATTTCTTTGGTGATGCTTTGCGCATACAAGGTCGCGAGGTTGTTGATAGCGCGTTGGTACTTTCCGTTGGCAGTATCCGTCTGGCTCCCTTGCGGCTTGTATCCCTTGATGGAGATGATCTGATCGAACGTCAGCAAATCGATCTCGAGATCTTCATTCTCCGTTCCCAAGGTTTGCCCGGGTTGAAGGAAACCAAGTTGTTGCAAGGTCCCCTCGGAGATGTTCGTGACGATGGTGCCATCAGAAGCAACAGTTTGGATCGGGATCACTCCCACATCCACGAACTCGTCAATTTCCAATGTATCGTTCTTGTCGAATTTTCCGTTGTCGTAAATCGGAAATTCAACCCCGAGAATCTGTGTACCGATCTCGTTGTACTTCTCTGCAAACGCATCAGCGACCGTCTCGGTCCCGGTGCTCACGATCTGATTGGCTGCTTTTGCAAGCTGTTTCTGGAACATGTCCAAGGTGGACACCCCCTTGAAACTGTTGCGTCCCGAGGTTTGGGAGGTCCCCACGAGGGCCGTATCCTTGTTGGCCTTGTGGCGAACGAATGAGATCGACTGGATCTGATCCGTCGTGATGAGCCGAGGAGTGCGCTGGGGACCCAAGGCGATCTGAAGCCCCTTGGTACATTTCCCGAGCACCAACTGAGCTTCCGGAGCACGCGTCCCTTTAGGGGCTCCTTCGGGAAGTGATGGTGTCGTCGTGAACTGGATCACCGTGCGAGGAATCTCCAGGGAGAGCTCGGTAGTTTTCACAGTTGGGGGAGCCAGAGCAACCTGACCGCTTCCGGTAGTCGTGGGAGGAGGAGCCGAAGCAGGAGCCGGAGCGGCATCTGGGAGCTTTCCGAGAGGATATGACTTCAACCTCTTTTTGCTCGAAACACCTGCCAGTTGTAACGCACGTGCATTCTGCTGCTTGAGCAGTTCCTTCGCCCTCGCACGCTCGATTTTCAGACCCTCGATGCAGGCTTTGTCCCCACCACAGTTTGCGGATAGTTTTTTGTTTGTGTCATACGTTGCCGCCCCTTGTTTTTCAGCCCAACTCGATTTTGTGGTGCGCACATCAACGTGCACGAAAGGGCCATTCCCAGAACCAGAGCTCGAAGCTCGGCGCTCTTCATAGAAACCGTATCCGTTGAAAACCCCTTCCGCCCACGCTTTCGAGGCTTCGTCTTTCAGGATGAGGTATCCCGCGCGCAAACTGGGGTCCAAATTTTCTAGTTTGGTGCCATCCTGGTACTTCTGCTGGACGATATTGCCCCCACCAACACCGATGTCCATGGCTTTTCCGAGAGCATGCTGACTCTCCTTGTCCGAGCCTTCGACGCTGGAATCAACTCGCCAAGAATTGGATTGAACGATGGTCCAACCCCCCGCACGCCAGTCGGCACGCGCTTGGAGATTGTTGAACAGGATCTGAGTGGCTTGACCAATGTTGGCCAAGTTAGTCTTGATGCTTTTAGTGAGCGATGCGTTCTGTACTTGTTCTTTCGGGATCTTGGCGGTTGTTCGTCCCGCGTCGCGGTTCGCCAGCATTTTTCTCGCGTCAACCCATGTCACACCACGAGAAGCAAGGTCTGCCTGAAGACTGGCCCTCTCTTCGGTGAAACGACGCTCTTGATCCGTGCTACCCGACACGGGGATAGCTGGCGTCTGCGTTCCCGACGGGGCCTGACGAGGCGTCGTATCAGGGGTGCTCGATGGTGGATTTTCGCCATCCGACCATTCGATGATCGGCATCCCTTGCATGGACTCGGTAGGATGCGCGCACGAGAAGTACCGGTAGTTCCCCGGCAACGTGTCAGCCATGTACTGGCCCTTCAGATGGCTCAGGCTCTGGAACCACGAAAGGGTCACGTCCGAGCCCGCGATACCATCAATTTTACGTCGAACCGGTTTGTTCGCTTGCGGTTGTAGAGCATCGAAGATGGCCTGAAGCAGACTCTGATCGACGGTGTCGAGATACTGCTTTTGAGCAAATTCAGTGGCTTGATTGGCTGCAAGCGCATTGTCCTTGGCCTCCCGATCCGTCGCCGGAAGGGGCCTCTCTGTTCCTAGACTTTTTCCAAGTTCTAATTGACTTTCCGCGCCCCTCGCCACCTCCGAATCGTAATTGGCCTGTTTTCCCGCCTCCTGGGTCTTGAGTAGCCCTTCCCGACTTGTTCGACGAGTCGTGAACGCCGACCGCAAATCTTCGAGAGTAAATGTGACCCCAGCATTGGGTCCGGAAACAATCTTGAACCGGTCCACCTTGCTAAGGTTTTTCTCGACCGCTTTGCCGTCCCCCTCCACTTCCTGGAATACCGGTTCGAACGCATTGAGACTGTTCACGTCCCGACGCAACCAGTTCATGAGGTCATCCGCCGGGGAAGACGTCTTATCGAAGAAATCGATCCCGACTCCAACCAACGAGAAGTTGGGGTCCATCTCCCGTGGGTCCAGAGCCATCACGACATTCGGGAATCCCACGAGGCGAGCGAAACCATTGACATAGACCTCGAGAGGTCGGGGCGGCAGATCGGGACGATCGAGACGGATCAGATCAATGGCGCTTTTGCCCTCACCCGGGTTCTCCAGGAATCCAGGCGCATGCCATTTGGTACGTCGACACGTGAGCGTCAGGTTGGTCGTGCACTGACCACCGAACGCAAACTGATGGCTGAGCTGGGTGACGTAGTAGTAACAGTCAGCGAACGGGATGTAGACCGGATACCCGGGCCGCATCTCAGGACGAATCGGGATCGAGCATGAGGCGCTGAACGTGTCCACGTTCAACATGTCGAGGCGTGCCACCGCGATCCAAAAACAGACCTTCGGATCGGTGACATAGGTGAGCTCCATCGAAGCCCCCTGACGCCACCCAAACTTCGCGACGAGCTTGTAGTCGACGTACAAGCCACGCTTGAGCATCTCGTTGTTGGTCGCTGTGCCGTCCGTGAACCCCTCGACCCAGACCCCCTTGACCTGTACGAAGGTCGCCGTCGGTTCTTTCTCGACGAACGAAATGCTGATGATGTCCTGATCCTCGAGTCGGTAAAACCGATTGGTGGACGTGTCCAGGTTGTAGAATGGAGGCTTGAAAACGAGGTCCCCGTCCACGTCCTGGTAGAGTTCATAGCCCGTGACTTCGGTCACCGAGTTCGCGATGTCCATCTTGGTCTGGTAGGTGGACACCCACTTGTTGACCTGTCCGATCTCCGCGATGGACTGGTTGAAAGCGAACATGTCGAGAACCGACAGGTTGAACACTTCCCCATCCTGTTGCAGCAACGGTGAGTACACGAAGTCCGCACCGGAATTCTGGAGCCCGAGGGCCTTCGCGACTGATTGACGAGACGAAAAAGGATCTTGCTCAGTACGCGTAGTCTCAGGGTCGTTGTAGGTGGGGCTTGGAAGAAGCCGTTTCACGTCACGGTTTGAGGCGCTGCCAAGCCAAGCCTGCTGGGCCGCATTGAACAGAGAGCCGTTGACCCCGTACATGCGCAGCTCTTGGATACGGGTTTTGAACCGTTGCTCCCAATAGATAGCCACGGAATCGAAAAGCTGACGCCCCTGCCCGGCTCCAGTGGAGGCGTCCACGGCGTCGAGATTGGTGGCTTCTCCGAGCGCGAAATCCACTCCCATCGCTGCTCCCGCGATGTCGCGATACAGCGTGTAGATGATCGCGAAGGGGTGCATGTTGTTGAAATTGTGCCCGAACAGCGTCGTCCGACCAGGGTCGTTCGTAGGCTTGTTTTTCGCCAGAAAAGCGCCCGAGGTCGTGATGTTCTGGTACTGCCAAAAGTGAAGCAGCGACGCACAACTCAACGAACCGGTGTAGAACCCGTCCGAGTAATCGTAATTGACCTGCGTCACCACTCCGTGAAACACGGGGTAGTACGGGTAGGTCGCGTACTTCGACATGTCCAAACGGTTGCCACCCGCAGCGTTCGGGAAATTGATGCTCTCAAGTGCATTGGCCTGCTGAGTACCCGAGTTAATCTCTCCCTCTGGATCAGCAGGTTTCGAGTCCGGGTTGGGGAGGTGAGCGAACATCCCGCGCACGGGGAAATACCCGCGCATGAAAATGTGGATCTCGAGCCCGACGCGCAAAATGTTGTTGCCGTCGATGAAAACCTGCTGCCCCTGCACTCGAGGAAGCGAAAGTTGGACGCTCGCCGAGTGCGCTCCGGGGGCCACCCCGGCCTCGATGCTCATGGACGTGACGAACTTCTGGATATCAATACGACCCCGGCACCGAGGGCACCCGGGCAACGAGCTGTCTCCGTTGATGAAGACCAGGGCGTCCGGTGTGTACTTGACGACGGTCCGGTTCCGGCCCTTCCATGTCCCCACGAACGGTCTGTTTTCGGTACCCGCCATTGATCAGCCCCCGTCCGTTGGAAAACGGATGGTCCCGCGGAAGTTGTCACCCAGAATCTGTTCCAGGTTTTGCTGCGGGTTACCGCCCAACGGGTTGCACATAGGGTCCAGGATGCACGTGGCCGGGTCCGTCAGTTGTGCGGGTTGAATCTCTCGACCAGTACGCACCGCGGGTTCTTGGATCACGGGACCATCCCCTCCGGCCGCCATGCCGGGAGAAGGAGTAGGGGGATTGAAATACGGACGCACCGGAGCGGCACCAGTACGGTCGCAGCCTCGATCGAACACCGAAGACACCACGAACTCGAAACTGAACTCGATGGCGCCGTGTTGTTTCATCTCCGAGTAGCTGTACGAGAAGTTTTCGAAGTTCCCGACGTACACGAACTGATCGTAGGTAATCTCGATCGTCCCGATGAACAGGTGCGCCTCCGAAGGTCCTCCACCCGAAACTCCCGAACGGTCGTAGATGTAGCCGTTGTTCCGGTAGAACTGGAACATCGACATGAAATTCTGCCACGACGCCGAGTCAAGCTTCGAGGCCCACTGATACCCGGAGACGACGTTGGTCTCGTCTGCCCCGAGACCTACATCCGAAAAGGCGATGGGGTTGTTGGCCCCGACCACGAAACCCGCCGCCTTCCCCGAGACCGACAACCGGATCTGCTCTTCACCCCAGCTTTGGAAAATGTAGTTGAACCGGTTACGGTCCTGGTACTGCTGCTTCTTCGCGTGAGTGATCGTAAGCGTCTCGGGGTTCACAAGCAGCGTCAAGGGAGGCGTGTTCAACAGGACGTTGAGCTGATAGATGACGTCCAACGCCTGGGTCAGATCCGACACCGCTGCCTGGTTTGCCGTACTGGTGCCTTCTGTATGATCAGGATCGAAGGTCACCCCGTTAGACGCGACAAACTTGTTGATCGTGGCCAACCCCTTTCCACTCTGAGGGCCTGACGCGAAAAAACTCGATTGCTGGGTGAACTCTGTACGTCTTCTGAGCACCTGAGCGAAATTGTCCGTCGAGCGCGTAGCAGCCTCGATGATGTTGATGTTCTGACTCTGAACTGGCCCCCGAGTGCCGAGAAGACCCTGGCGTGCGATCTCAACATCCGCGGTGGTAGCCTGCCCTGCATCGAATTGCGCAAGAACGACCTCAAGATTATTTTGGGCCTCCTCGAATGCCTGGCGCAGGAGGGGATCGAACGCGCTATCGGTTTTCGCCTCACCATTCCCCATCAGGGCATCGATCAGGATGTTCGGAGGGGCAACCGCAAACGTGAAAGGAGAACCTAGACGTGGATCACGGAGCTTCTGCTTCGTCCCATCAATCGTTTGGGACTGCGCGCCCGACACATTGTCGAACACGTTCGGCCCTTCCGCCATCGGGGTGTACCGCGCGATGGGACGGAACCGCGTAGGGCGCCTGTCGGTATCGTCAGCCATTAGCCACCCTCCTCAAAAATGCTGGGGATGACCGTGTTGGACGTAGATTGCGCGGGCCCAATGACGTTGGACTTCTGGAGTTTTCCAACCCGGATTGCCGGGTCCAGAATGGATGTGGCGGGAGCCGCCCTTGCAGTCGCTGCGAACACATCACCAGCCTGTTCGACGAGCGTCGCGGTCGGAATCGCGGGGATGATGGTGGCGGCGTTCGCTGCGTTGGACAGGTTGGCACTACGGAACCGCATCTCTTCGCGGTCGATGATGAAGCGCGCCGACATGTTGAACATGTAGGGGGTGTTCGCGTCTTCGGTCACCGTGAATTGTCCGTCGAACCATCCCGTGTGGGCGCCCCCGTCAAACGTCATCTTGATGTAGCCCTGCTCCGCAATGTTCCCAAACGCGTCGTAAATAGCTCCGTTGTTGTGAAAGAGAGCCAGCAGGTCGAGGTACTTGTCGTAGGCAATGGTCTCGCGGCGACTTTGGTCCCCGGCACCGTAGGCCGTAATGTTGGAAAGGCCCGCGAACATGCGCATGAAGCCACCCGTCGCCGCATCGAAAGTGATCTCCTCGGCGGCGTCACCCCAATGGAACTCGACAAAGCCGCTACGCACCTGGATGCGCTGCGTCTGCTTCGCGTAGCTCAACTGCATTGAGCGCGGATTGACGTGCAGGATCATCCGAAGACCGGGCTCGACGAGATCCAGGATGCTGGTCTGGCGATCCGGCGCAAGGATGTCGAACATGACCGGCCGTCGTCCCCGTCCATCACGGCGAGACCCCCTGAAATCAGGGTCATCCTGCGGCAGCAGGAAGGGCGAAAAAACTGGAGCCTGCTCAGGCATTTCCAGTCGCTTTCAGGACACGCATGATCGTGTCGTAGACCTTCTTCTGGTCACCGCCGTAGACATTCACGGTGACGCCACCGCCACGACCACCACCGCCGCCACCACCGCCCATGGCTGCCGCGATGGGGCCTCCCGGCTTTGCGGCGTAGGTGGTATCCGCCGGATCCGTGATGATGGGAGGGCCCCCCCTTGCCGGAAGGATGAGGTCCCCTCCCTGCGTGGGTTTTTGCAAAGGTGCAGTGCCGACAAGCACCGCATCCCTCACTTCTTTTGTGCTTTGTTCCTCTTCATCGGCGATGGCTTGCTGCTGATTGGCGGCAGCCGTAAATATCGGCACGAGCACGGCATTAAGAGCCCCGGCGAATGCCTCTTCCTCGGCTTGACGAACCTCATCAGAACTTGCCCACCATCCTTGGTCTTCTCGTGCCTTGGCTCCGGCCTCTTCTGCTATTTTAACCGCTGCTTTAAGTTTGTCTTCTCCGAATTCTTTAGTGAGCCCCGTCTCCGTGAACTTCGTCATCGCTTTGTCGCCAAGGGATTGAAGTGCACCGGTCCACTCTCCAAAATCCTGGAGCCCCGCTACGATGTCTCCGGCGAAGAGTACGTCTTTAGTGAGACGATCCCCGACGATTTGGTCCACCATGGAACCCACATCTTTCCCACGGGTGGCGCCGACCTTGACCTCCCCACCGAGACTTCCCAGTGCTCCGGCACCCCTTGTTCCAAGGCGCTCTTCCACCGTCATGCTCTGCCGCTTCTGTTGCGCAATCTGGAAAGCTGTCGCCGCTTGGTTGACACCCAGGAGTTCCCCTTCTTTGCCTTTGATCTCCTTGCCGATTCTCGAGACTTCCGCTTTATCCCCTTCCGTTCGTGCCTTTTCTTGCGCAGCAGCGAGGTTGCTGATCTCTTCCTGAATCGTTTTTTCCTGAGACGCTAGAGCCTCAAGCTCCCGTTTGGCAGTTCTCTGGTAAGCAGCATCCGCAAGACGAGCAGTGTCATCCCTGACCATCCACTCATAGATGCTCATCAGACCATCGTAGAGCTCGTTCAGGAGTGCCGCGATCGTCTGCTCCATGATGTCGTTCAGGCCAGTGATCTCTCGCGAAATATCGGAAGCGATCTGCTGGTCCTTGGTCATCTGCTCCTTGAGGGCTTTACCGTCCTCCGAAGGCTCCACGAGCAACTGCTGAAGATGCCCAGTGATCTCCTCGGCGTTTCTGTCGTCACGATGCCCGGTCGCATCCATGACCCCCTTCATCACCTTGGCGTCTTCGGTCCCGGCCCCTTCGATGTAATACCCGAGCTCAGCCAGATGTTCGGGCATCTTCTCCGTGCCCTTGGCGACCTTCTCCAACAGGTCGAACTGTCCACGGAGATGCTGGTCGAGCCTTACGAGTTCGTCCAACTGCTCCTTGTTGGCGACACCCGCCGTTGCAATCAACTGCCCGATGCCGGCTTCTCCTTGGTCCAGCGCCTGTTCATACGCTTGAGACACGGTGCCGCCAAGGGCTTCCATCGTCTTGAGCGCGGCGACCTGTTCAAACGCCGGGCCCGCTGCTCCACGGGCAGCAGCCATCGCCGTGACATCTCCACTCGCGCCCGCACGACCCACATCCGCGAGTTGAAGGAGATCCGTAGATTTCTGCCCAGTGATCCCCAACCCGGCGAGCCTCTCGGAAAGAGCGGCCCCTCCCCCCGTTTCTTTGATGAGCTGTTCCACCGTGGCTCCGCCGAGCTTGTCAGCGAATTGCCGTTCATACTGGGCAAGACGTTGCCGGTAGGTGGTCTCGTAGGCGGCCTTGAAAAACGACGGGTCCTTGACGATGAACTCTTGCAAAGAGGCTTGGTACCCCTTCGCACCACTCTGGGCGATGTCCTTCATCATCTTGGCGCCCATGTGCTCACCCATCAGTGAATCGAGGTTGGTCAACAACTTGGCCGTCTCCTCGAGACGGACACCGTAGAAGTTGAGTCCGGAAGTTACTTCGATGATGGTCGAGTAGAAGCGTTTGGAGACGAACCCTGCGACCATCGCCTCGCGCTGGATGATGCTGAACCCTTCCGCGATTTCCGTCAGGTCGGAACCCGTCTCGAACGCGAACTGCCCCATCTTCTGTGAAATCTCACCGGTAGCGACACCCAGGTTACGGCTATACGTCAAAGCGATAGCAGTCACGTCCGAGTAATTCTTCATGAACGAGGATCCCTTTTCGATCTCCTGATTCATGCGGCCGTAGCTCAGCCCTGCCTCATTGAATGTCGAAAGGATTTGCTGTTGCTCCTTGGAGCTTGCCCGGAACTTCATGAAGTTTTCGTTCAAAGACGTGGTCTGATCGCGCATCTCCTTCAGTTGCTTGTTGAGTTTGCCGCTCCGGATTTCGACTGAACCGAGCCCGAAGTCCGACGCTCCGGCCGTCGAAAGGAGCTGCTTGTTCATGTCCTTGATTTTGGATTCAAGGTCCGCGAACAACTTGACGAGCATGACGACAACACCGACAACCGCCGCCACCGTCGCAAGGGCCGTGCCCACCTTCGCCATGGTGGCGCCCATCTTGGCCATACTAGCCGCGCTCTCGGCCGCCTTGGCTCCCTCCGGTCCAGCCACTTTGGCGGCGAGTTTTCCGCGCTTGCCGCCAAGGTCTTGGAGGTCTTTGCCTTGGTCGGCCAGCTTGCTGCCCCCCCCACGCAACGCGTTGAGGATGCCTTCGGGGCCTCCGCGGAGGGTTGACAGGATGCCCTTCACGGAATCCGCACGCTCGGCCATCGAGCGATTCTGATTCTTCATCACGCGCTCATGCGCAGCGGCCATGGCATCAAGCTCACGCTTGAAGCTTTTCGTGCGTGCATCTATCGCGCGTTGTAGCTTCTCGGCTGCCTCAGTATTCCCCTCTCGAAGCTGCTTGTTGAACTCGGTGTAGAGCGGCAGCAGCTCCGACTTCATCATGTTGCGAATGGCTTTGCCGCTTTGGCCACTCGAGAACGCGTAATCCGAGGCCGAAACGATGGCGTCGCCAAACTCTCGTTTGACCTGACTCTGCCACTTCCGAGAAGCCTTGCTCAGCTCGGTACCGATGGTGTTCGCAAGTTCCCTAGCGTTCTTGGAACCGAAAATGACATCGACGTTAAGTTGGGCGGTATCAGCCATCGCTAGTTACCCCCCTTCGGATCTTTGTCACGCTGGAGGCTGTCCAAAGTAGGACGACGTCCCTCGATCGCTCCCTGGAGGTCGCGCTTTTCACCTTCCTCCGGTTTGCGGAGTACTTCGAGCATGTTCTCATCCACTTCAAACTCGCTCGTCACTTGACCGTTTTCGTCCACTTTCAGGCTTCCGACATCAGGGTTGTTCTTTATGTATTTCTCATAGGCGGAATTGTGCGTTTGGTCCTGGAGGACCTTCGAAACTCCCGGCATCCGTGATTTCACGCGCTCGATGAACTCGGCTGCGGCGGTCCCGCTCATCGGGACGAGTTGAGACTTGGTAATGCCCTCTTCATGGACCGCTCGAGACAAAGCTTCACGTTGTGCCTTGGCACGAGAGATTTCCGATTCCTTCTCTGTCTTGATCTTGGCTTTCACGTAGTCGATGACGTTGTCGTGCGGATCCTTGATCCCTGCCACCCAACGACGCATCTCATCCTTGAGCTCCTCTGGCGTCTCGGCGAGTTGGACATTCCAATCTCCGTACTTCTTCTTGTCGGATGCCACGAGTTTCCGCTTGGGGATCATCCCCTTCGTTTCGTAGTAGATCCGGTCCATCTCCTGCTGACGACGACGTTTGCGATCAGCAGCGATTTGCTTGTCCTTCGCGTTGATCTTTTTGATGCCCTTGGGAGCATGCGGACCCACCGTGAACTTCACCATCTCCCAGTGAGCCGTCTCCTGCTGCCCCTCATCCTCCATCCGGTTGTAATAAACCCACAACTTCTGGACCGCATTTAGACCCATCTGCCCGAGGGAAATACGACCCTCTTCGACGAGCCGCGCCCCTTCAGCTTTCCACAAATAGCGAGACTCGCCTTCGTACAGATATCCCGATACAACATCTGCGGCATCGCGAACGCGGCGCATCAGAGCGTTCAAGATCGCGTAGAGATCCCCAAGGATGTTGGCCGGAAGGGTCCGGCACATCTCGTAGACGCGCTGGAGAGCACCCTCGTCGTTGAAAAGGATCTGACCACCCACCATCCAGATCGACGTAGCGACAGTCCACCGTTGCCAATCAACGGGTGATGTGTCAGAAGCCCGATACTGAAGGAAAAGCCAGTCGTTCTCGTTGAACGAACGCAACACGAGTCGCGTCCCATTCACGTCGACTGGGTGCGCAAGAAAACCCGGATGCAGGAGTTTCCTGACATCCCCGTAAATCTCGGTCCTCTGCTCAGGGGTGGTCTCTGCAAGCTGCATCCCGTGCTACCGATTGGGCCCCCGAAATTTGGGCTGGCGACCACCCGCAGAAGGATTGTTGATTTTCACCGGACTCTCCGCAGGGTCCCCATGTTGCCGCTGGCTTTGCGGACGGTCGAGGTTCTGTGCGGGCATCTTGTAGACGGGCTTCCCATGGAGCTGCGCCGGAGTTCCGGGACCAGGGGCTTGCGGCTGGTTGGGGCGTCCCGATCGAACTGATCCCGCGTTGGCATCCATCATCGCGTCGTTCAGGTTCGCCGCCGACCGAAGCCCTCCAGGACTTCGGTCAAGGTTCACTCCACGCGGAGATTGAGACGAACGATTTTCCTGAATGCGCTGGGCCGTCATCGTCTCTTCGCTGGGGATCCCCATCTCTTCACGAAGCCGACGTTGCTCAGCCTCAGCACGCTCCTTGGCGAGATGCCGTTGGCGCATAACCGCCTGCCGGTGTCCTTCCGCAGCCATCGCCTCCTCGGGGTCGGAAGGATCGAAAAAAGAGTCTCCTTCATGTGGGATTGGGATGCCCATTTTGTCCAGCTCGGGCTCCGGGGGCTGCTGTGGCTGCTGTGGCTGCTGGGCCCCCTGAGACTGCTCAGGAGTCGTCGGACGCTCAGGAGCACCCACGGACTCCGGCACCGCAGACCGGCGTCCCTGTGGCTGCTGAGGCTGCTGCGGGGGTGCCTGTTGCACCTCATCCACGACCGCATCGACCGCGGATTGAACATCAGGCGACACCGGCTCTGGTTCCCTCTGTTGGGGACCGTTCCGGATCTGATTTCGAGCCTCGGCTGTCACCTGATCATTTTGGATAACCGCGGCCTGTGTCTGGCGCACCGGGTCATGGGCGGGCGTCTTCACACGATCCCGAGTTGTTTTGAGCTCCGCGAGGCGTCGCTCCGTGCGCTCGATCTCTTCCTCGAGATCGACAGGCTGGAACTTGACGGCCTCCTGGGCCCGAAGCTCGGCTCGATCCAGCATCTCTCCAAATTTTCCGAAGACCTGAGACAGCATCATGCGTCCCCAGTCCTTCCCAATGATCTGGACCATCGCTTCCCATTTAGGGATCGACACTGGATTCTCGTTGTCGTCGAGTTCCCCAGTCTCGATGTACTCAACATCGCGCAGATCCAGGGCACCGATCTTCACCACGGAGAACCCGAGCGAAGCATGGCGGAGACGATCCATGAAGTCGGCGAAGGCAGCCTGGTTGCCGTCTTCCGCCACGGTCTCCATCGCCACCTGGGCGTACTTCTGTACCTCCGTCTCCTCGTCGGGACGCAAGGGCCGCAGTGTGATCTCGATATCCCCAACCTCGAACGTGAATTCGTGGTCGCGGATTCTTTCTACTTTTCCGAGGGCGGCCTCAAGGGCCTGAAGGTTGACCATGACTGTCTCCACTGGTGTGTGGAGCAAGTCGGTGGGAAGTCTTACAGCGCAAACTTGATGTGTGTGTTCGATCCCATTTCCATCTTCATCTGACCGTCCCCGAGGGGAGGAAGTTGGCTAAACAGCCCGATGGATCCGTTCGTACCCATCTGTTCACATTCATGTTTGCGTCAAAGACGCTCCACCGATTGCTCGGTTTGCACGAAAACCTCCCTCTGCTTTCGCAAGAGAGGCACTGACCGGGTAGGGGTCACATCGTCACCCTACCCGGCAAACTCAGGGTTACGCGGAAGTGATGAAGTCGGACTGCGTGCGCTGGTCGCTGGCGTTGAACCGAATCGAGCCCAACTGGCCGACCGTCGGATCGTTGCCGGTGGCCAAGAACTCGCCGTAGTCGCTGGAAAAGTCGTGGACGTCCGAAATCGTCACGTCTCCGGTCTCCATCAGCATGCCCGTGTCCTTGGCGAGGTTCGTCAACGACCACGAGTTGAACCAGCACGTCTCGTAGAGCGTGATGATGGCGGTGTGGCCGCGGCTGTCGCCAGGGATGTTCTTGGGGTCGTTGGTGACCGCAGGATACTTGATCTCACGAACACCACCGTCGAAAGCACCCGCACCGGCCGACTGGAAACCGCGGTTAGCGGTACCGGTCAGGTCGAAGTCGGCGAGGTTCGAGAAAACGAGCTGTTGCTCGATGTCGAAGGGCCAACGGTGGTGCCGAAGCGAACGCACCGGACCCGAGATGCCACCCGCGTAGCCCGTGGCCTGCCACAGGTTCGCCAAGTAGAGCAACGCACGCTCGAAACCGGCCGTCATGGCCTCGGTCACGCTCGGGACGAGCTCGGCGATCATGTCGCCGAAACCGATGCCACGAAGCGTGTCGATTGTGCGCGTCTCGTTCGGGGTGAACGAGCTCAGGACGCCCATTTGGAACAGCAGGTTGGCGTCAGAACCGTAGGCGGGCGTCAGAAGCCGCACCTTCTGGCTCACGGCCGTTCTGGTGTTCGGGGATGTCCCGTAGTCGTAGACGTAGCTGGAGCCCTGGAGCCCCTGTGCGGGCATGAGATCAGAATTCGACATGGTGCCTTTCCTTGGGGTCAGGCGGCTGACCCCAGCCGGGGCCGTTCACCGCGCAAAGTGAGGACAGTCCGGTCCCCTCACCAATTCAGCCCGCTATAGGCTGAGAAACGAAGCCAACCAGGCGCGAGCGACGCGACTCGCACTACGCGCCAAAGGATTCCCCTGGGTCTCCCTCCAAGCCTCGAGCGCCCGCTTCATTTCCCTACGTTTTTCGGGGTCACGCTCTTTTTTGATCCGGCGCTCGAGCTCCGTCGGGGCCATGTTCATGAACCCGGAAGCCGCTTCGTGAAAAGGCGTTCGTGTCATGGCCAAGATCGAACGATCCAGTGTGTCGCCTTCTTTTTCACGAAGAAGCGATCCGAAAGGAACCCCTCCGCCAGATTTCGCGAAAACTCTTTGCACGAAAAGGCGTCGAGACTGAACCGATGCCGCAAAGGCCACGTGTGGATACTGAGATGACTCGTGGTGATGATGCAGGTCCCCGTCACCCCACCATCATCATCCGTCTCATGACCCACCCGATCCGGATTGAGAGGTACCACCTTGAACACAGGAGGCACCAGGACCTCCATGTCCAGGACCTTCACCAGGTCTAGGAGCGCACGTTCAAGAAAAGCCACGTCGCCAAGCTGCTCAGCGTGACTGTGATGAACCACTCCATCGAAGGTGAGATGCCAACCGGCAAAGGCGTCCTGCATGAACTCACTCCTGATGAAAGAAGAGAGCCATAAGCCAAAAAACGAAACTGCCCCCGTCAGAGACCTGACGGAGGCAGTTTTTTGACACCCCCCTTGGGGGAGCCGTAGCCCTACGCGTTCAAGTTGGAGCGCAGGTTGAACGTGATCACGATGTAGAGCAGCGGGAACACGGGCTGGTAGAAGGCTTCCACTTCGACGAACGTGGGGTCGTTGGTGGTGCGAGCCTGGATACCCGTGTACGCCGTGA
>Ga0307377_10002642_pt1 | contig 20915 bp, 22 predicted proteins | sample TR3MG_FD_202535 | JGI IMG/M metagenome (GOLD analysis project Ga0307377, IMG submission 202535) | Soil microbial communities from Risofladan, Vaasa, Finland - TR-3 | ecosystem: Environmental > Terrestrial > Soil > Coastal area > Acid sulfate soil | place: Finland: Risofladan, Vaasa | collected...
CGTTGTTTGTACTCTCGAGGATGCACTCATAGGCCACACCGTCCAGCGTGCACACTTCCCCAACCTCAAACGTCGTCGTCGCGTTCCAGATGCCCGACAGGTAGCAGTCTGTGTAGACACGCCCCTGGTCGATCTTGTCGATGTAGTGCGCGAAGTACTTCTGCATCACCCCGACGACACGCACCACGACATAGTCGTTGTTCTCAATCCCTTCCTCTGGTTCGACGGAGTCAGGACCGACACGACCGCTGAAGACCATCGCATTCGCTCCGGCTACTCCATCTCCGTCGTACTTCCCGATCCAGATCTGCAGCTTATGATAGCAGCCGATCAGTGGGACTCCTGCCGGATTGAAGATCGATGTATCCTCGGGATCCAAGCTCTCGCTTGCAGATCGGTACTCCTGCGTGTTGAGCAACGTGATCGTCGCAGTCCACCGACCTGTCGAACGATCTCCGTTCCACTGCAACGACTTCACGCGGGACTTGCCTGGGAAGGCCGACCCTGCTGGATTGATCAAATCGATCCAGTCCGATCCGTCGTAGACCCTGACTACTTCTCCCGACACATGCGAGAGGATGTGCGCGTTTTCGATTTCCGCTCTAGCCATATCAGAACCTCATCGGCGCGTAGCCTACGCCGGCATCGTTGACGTTCTTGCTTGTCAGGTCCTTCATCATGAGAGTCACTAGCCGCTGCTGGGCGAGGTTGATGTTGATTGTCGCACCGCCGCCCATTCCCCCAAGTTGGGACAGTGGAACTACTGCCTCTGGCCCCTTCTCTCCAATGATCGCTGGTGTCGGCTTGAATGCGATTCCACCTTCGCCCATATGCGGCAGTTGTGGCTCGATCCATTCGAACGTCGGAATCAGCGGGATGTTCACGCCCGGGAGGAGGTTGATGAACTTGATCAGCGCATTGAACGGCCAGATGATCCCGTTCATCACCTGGCCAAGCAGATTCCCGAAGAACACAAAAGCAGCTGCCGCACCCTCGGTCACACGCCGAAGCAGATTCAGCGCTTCGCCGATGATGTCAATCATCCATTCCCAGTCTGACATTTTATCCGTCAGGCCGTCCGTGCCGGATAGCCACCCTTCCGTATCAGTGAGGAAGAGCTGGATGTTGTCGATGATCCCACCGAGATAGGTTTCGAGCATGTCCAACAGATTGACCTTGATGTCGTCCCAGTGCTCCCCTACCCAATTTCCGAAATCCTCGAACATGCCCAGCACAGTATCCACGAATGGCTTGATGGCACCCCAGACGTCAGTCGTCAGGAACGACCATCCCTCGTCTGAGAAGAACAAGATGATGGCATCCAGCCAACCGTAGATCCGATCAAGCCAGTCTGTAATCTGCGGGAACAAGTCCTCTTTCCAGAATGGATCGACCTTCTCCGTCCAGAACGTACCGAATCCCTCCGCGAAGGTGCTCAAGTCGTCCACGAACACATCCGTGATCCAACCAGAGATCTGATCCAACGTCCAGCCGAACGTTTCGAGAGCAGGCAAGATTCCCTCGATGATCGACGGGAAGATCGCCTCGTACGCCGCCCTGACGGTATCTCTGAAGTCCGCGATCGGTTGGATCGCTCCAAGAATCTCGTTTCGGAAGGGCTCCATTGCCTCTTGCCACCACAACAGCACTTCCGAGGGATCTTCCTTTTCCTCGGCGCCCATGGTTTCCCAATCGAAGTTCGTCGGCTCCCCGGGCGTGCCAGCAGCAAACCGGATCCGGTTGATCGGCCAACCAATCGGAACGTTCAGGTTCGACAAGAGTTTCTGTCTCGCCTCGACTTCCTTCTTGATCGTCTCCTCTTGCAGGATGAACAGTCCGGTGATCGACGTAAGAATGTCAGCAAGCGGCCACAGGAATCCGAAGAGCGCTGACAGCAAGTCAACCTGGATCTGCGCAGCGGCTTCCTGGATCGCAGCCACAGACTCCGCCGACTCCACAAGGCCCCAGAAGGACTCAGCGAGTGCCAGCGATGCGTCGATTACCTTGTCAATCGCAGCGGCTTCCTCCACCGCCTTCTCGGCAGCTGGCTTCACAACCAACTCATTCCACGCCGTGAACAGCGTGTCCACGATCGCCAACATGGCCGCGACACCGGCAATCGGACCAGCACCGATTGCCGTTGCTGCAGATATGGCACTGATTGCACCGCCGCCCGATGTGACGACACTACCCAGCCCTTGCATCCCCTCGCCACCATACTTGGTCAGCAGGCCGCCAATGCCTGTGATCAGTGTGGCAGCTACATCGATGAGTCGATCTTTTGCCTTTTCCGCTGAGAGTCCAAGTGCTTCCAATGCGGTGATCAGGGAGAGGATCTCTTGGCCTGCCTCGCTCTCCACGTCGATGTATTGCTCCACCCATCCAGTGAGCGTCTTGTACCGTCCCGCCAGATCATCGAGGATCTCCGCCTGAGCGATCGATCCGTCTTCGGCCAATTTGAATGCCGCGATGAGCGCGGATGTTTCCTCTGCGAAGGTCGAGGCTTCCCCGACGAGAGCGCGGATCCTGTCGCGAAGATCTTCCAGCATCTCTACCCCGGACCATCCCTCCTTGGTGTAGAGCGCGAGAGCAGACTCCGCCTCTTCGAGATAATCCCTCAGTTCGCCGTACCCCTCGAGCGTTCCTTCTACATCCGCTGGGTCCATCTTGGCTACGGAGTCGGCTACCTTTTGAATCATCCCAGAGAACCAATCCCACGGACCAGCAATCGTAAGTGGCACCGCCTCTTCTAATGCAGCTTCTACGTCTGCACCGTAGACCCTGATTTGCTCCAGCGTGTAGCCGAATCCCTCCGCGATCGTCTTTGCCACCATGTCCGTTTCATTCGCCAATGCTTGCTGGAGCACCCTGAGTTCTGCTGCCGATTGTGCGAACGTGAAGAGACTTCCCTCTAGTTCGCTGACCGGGCGACCTAGCATATCGCCAGTCGCTTTGAACTCCTCGCTCACTCTGACTTTCGCAACTTCTTCCTCAACAGCTGTGAGCATCGCGCCTGTAATCCCTTCGATGATCTCGGCGACACGTGCCCGAGTGAAGACGTCTTGGAAGTCTTCAAATGCGCGTTCCGCATCCCACATGGTCTGACTCTCAAAAGGCACCGAGGACGGGAAGATGCCGGGCAGTGGCAGTGGCATATCTACAATTTCCGCCGGCAGCATTTCCTTCCGTAGTTCACCTATCCGTCTCAGATAGATTTCCACCTCATCTACATTGTTTCGCGTGGCATCACGCATGTCGTCCAGTTTGGAAATCACGAAGCCAAATGCTGTCGCCAAACCCATTATCCCCGCCACGATTGGATGTGATGCAAGAACGTTGAGTGCGGCATAGGCCAACCACACGCCGGCGGCCAAAGCTCCCGCTGCCGCAGCTCCGCCCGCCATGTATCCCGCCATGGCGGCAAGGCTCTCAATGACTGGTCCGAGGATCTCTGCAACTGCTCCGAACCCGTCCGCCAGTGCAGTCCACGCTTCGAGAAATGCCAAGCTCGCCGGAAGGAGCTTTTCTCCAACCGCGATACCTACGTCATTGAGTTGCGACTTCAGGACCGTGATTTGGTACTCCCACGATTGCGAGACCTTCTCGAAGGCGATACCCATCGTGCCAGCTGCATACTCCGTCCTCTCCATGTCAAGCGCGAAGCCCGCAGCAGCAGTAGTAACCAGCGGCAGGACAGCGGTGATCGCACGAACATTCGTGAACAGATTCTCCAATGGGGTGCCGGTCTTCTCCGCTTGTTCCGCGATCATCTTCAACGCGCCCGCAAACCCATTGGTCTGAATCAGCGATCTGCCAGATTCATATCCAAGATCTGTGATTGCTTCAGCCAATGCTCCAGTAGGTCTGAACATGGACATGATCGTTTGACGAAGCGAGGTGACTGCCCAATCCGTCATGATTCCCTGTCTTGTCAAGGTGGCAATCGCGGCGGTCATCTCTTCAAGACGTGCACCTGCAGGAGCCGCAACGCCGGCCAATCTACCGAATTGGCCTGCCAGTTCCTCGTATGTTGTCTTGCCATATCTCACAGCAGTGAACAACAAATCATTGACTCTAGTGGCTTCTGATGCAGCCATGCCGTAGGCATTCAGGACTGTGGTAACCATATCGACGGCTGTCAGCACGTCCGTCACGCCAGCCGCTGCCGCCTTCATCCCGGATTCGAAGATCTCCGTCGCCTGGGAGCCAAAAAACGTCGCGCTGTAAATCTGATACATGGCCTTGGTGCCATGAGCGGCCATGACATCATAGTCGTACGCGAGATCGCGGACCTCCTCGCCAAGAGCCGCAATTCCTTGTTGGTCGAGATCGGTCAGCGTCCACAGCTGGTAGAGTTCCTTGTTGAACTCCCGCTGAGACTCCGTGGCCCCGCTTGCCATGCTGAGGGTTTTTGTGATACCTGCGAATGCGGCCATGTACGGCAGTACGGCCTTCGCCATCACCATCAAGGATCCGATGGATAGCGTCGCCCTTTTTGCCGCTCCGCCAACCGCAGTGAGTCCGACCGATAGGTCAACCGCGCCAGCCGCGGCGAGCTTGGCTGCCAGTTGCCCTTGGTGTAGAGCAAGTGCAAGCTGGTTTGCAGAGAGGGTAGCCATTTGCTGCGCGGAGAGCAGGCCCATGACCGATACCGTGACCATGTTGTAGCTGTTGATCAGCCCCATGTTCGCCGCGGCAATGGCGGCGGAGGCAGCCTGCCCCTCGCTGATCATCCGCGACGTGTGCGACGCGAACGAGGTGCCTACCCCCGCCATCTGGGACTCAAACTGAGCCCGCGGCACCATGATCTCTACAAATGCTCTGCCTAGCCCTTCGGCCGCACTCTCGCCCGCCATGTACCCTCCCTGCTATTGAGGGCCTACCAATCCATGAAACTCACTTGCTTCACGTATGTCATCGAACTTCTCTTCACTAGGGAACAGGAGATCCGGTGTAGCTGCTGCCAAGTCCATTGCGTTCTTCCTCTGCTCGGCCTCATTCTTTCCACCAGTCTCCGGCGGGAAGAAGTTCCACAGCCATCTGCCGAATAGTGTTGCGTGGCGCACAAAGTATCTGAACTGGATGTCATCCCAGGCCACGACATCATCCTCTGTCTTGTTGTAGAGGATCATGAGGACTGGGATCGCCAGTTCATAATCTATGCTATATCCTGCTCCCTTTCTGAGTTTTCCGCATCGCCCACGCTCTTCTTCACGATGTCGTCGAGTGTCATTCCGGGCTTGAGAGAAGCCTTGGATCCTGGTATCTGTTCGTTCAGCCCGACGACCCAGAGGAAGACGTCCTCGAGAACTCGTCCTGGCTCACCGCTGAAGAGTTTGTCCACGAATGCAGCGTCAATCGGCATGGTGACAGGTTCAAGTTCCCCTGTCTCGTCGTTCTTGACGTTGTACGTGACCGTCTTCCCGTTGGCGGCGACCATGGATCGAGCCACTCCGGAGAGCATTTGTCCTCGATTGATTCCCCCGAAGATCCTGTCAACGTAGGGCGAGAAACGATTCATCACATCGTCCTGTAGCTTGTCCGCCCACGCCCGGGCCTGCCCCTCGGTCTGCGCCACAAGAGACTCGCCTCGTTTCAGGATTTCCTCCTCCAACTGGCGCTTCGCCCGCGTAATCACTGATCCCATAACCATCGATGCCTTGTTGCGTGTCGCCGCCAACGAGAACGGTGTTGCATCCTTGTCGCTTGTCTCCCGAACGTATGTCTCGAACGCACCCTGATCGCCAATCGAAAGTCGGGGGAACGTAAGTAGCTGTCCCCCGACTTCGAATTCCCGGACGTGTGTCTTGCTCGTTGCCTGTTCAATTGCTGCTTGCAGATTGCCCATGCTCATTTCATTCTCCTTTGTCTCGTTCTCAGTTACTTCCCTTTGCTCTTCTCGTACGCCGCGGCCGATGTCTTGATGACGGAACTCCGCGAATCGTCCATGGACTTCTGGATCTGAGCCCGCGTAGCGTCACCGGTCAATACCTTCGTCGCTTTCTTCTTGGCCATTGCGTTCCTCCTTTAGGTCGTCTTGGCCCGATCAACGAACCCAACGAGTCCGTCGACCAACAGTGTGAATGGATTCTGAGTCATCGCCGTCAGTGGCGCGATAATCCCGGCGCCAGGCACTTTCGCCCAGAATTCGAACCGCTCGTCGGCCGACGCTACATCCGTGAAGACAATCACGAACAGCTTCTCGCCAGAGAACAGTTCCGTGTGATGCGATTCCGAGCCGAGAATCGTCCAGTACGTAGCATTCGGCGGCTCGTTGTCGGTGCTCTCCAGGATGCAGGTATAGCTTCGTCCTTCATGCTGAACGATATCTGCACCGTGACTTGTACAACTGCCAGTCGGAGAATACGTCACCGCCGAGTCCCACACCTTCTGGACGCCCCAGTAGTTCCGGATAGGAAGTTCCCCGGCGTTGATCAGATGCGTTTCGAGCGTCCGGAATCCGTGCTCGTCCTGCAGATTCTTGAACGTACTCACGTCTTCGCGCTCTCGGTTCATATCGATTGAGAGCGTGTCGTGAGCGCCAATCACCTGCAAGAGGCATGTAACGCGGACGTTGTCGATGTAGAGCGTTTGCGCCCCCGTAGGATCGATGTCAATGACGATAGACTTCGTCAGCACCGGCGCCGTCAGGAAGAGCGACCAGTATGCCCACTGCGCGTCTCCGTAGAAGACGTTGTTCGCAGTGATCGTCAAGGTGTTGGCAGTCTGGATAGCTGCACCCGCTGCATTCTTGAACGTCACCGTCAACGTCGCTTCTTTCGTCGTCGCCAGCTTTGCCCACAACGAGACAGAGAGTTTCTTCGTCTCGGCGAGGGCAGCAGACAACGTGATCGTCTGCCCCATCGAGGTGTCGTCAGCCGTGTCAATGATCTTGCATCCACCTGACAACCCGTTTAGGCCGTAGGTAGCACCCCATGTGATTGTCCCCAAGCCTTCCGTCAGATCCCAACTGTCCAGAGACAGGATGTTGGAGAATTGGCCGCTGACACCTTCCGTGCCGGCCAACAGATGTACTTCCTCCGCTGACCCGCCATCCAGTAACACCTTCTCAGATTTGAAGAGTCCGGCTAGATACCCTTGCTTCAGCGCCATTGCGAGTCACCACCCTATGCAGTCGGGTCTACGCCGAACAGATAATCCGGTGCGCCAGAGAAGAGGAAGGTCACGGCCATGATCTGCATCTCGTTCTCCATTTGCGCGGTCGCGTTGATCCCGACCACCTTCGCGTTCCCCGTGATATGTGGATTGGCGCTGTCTGTCGAGTCTTCGAATTCCAGTTGCGTGTTCGTCCCACAGAGGTACTTCGCCACAATCTCGCCCATCTCCGCACGTGTGATGTCCCAGAGAATCGGAATCGTGATCTCGATTGGGTCGAACAAGCCCACCTCATACGTTCGGAACGGTAGGCCAGCATCACCGTGACAAGTCACATCGATCCGTCCTCGGGACGTGTTCAGCGTGATGTCGGCCCGCGTCTGTAGAACGTGGTCAGTATCCCACGTGAGAATCCCCGTATAGCCATGCGTAAGTGCCATTGGTTGTTCCCTCCTTAGCTTAGAAGCAAGATCTCATACCGTGCGCCGGCTCCGTACATCGTGACCTCGGAGACCACTTCCTCCCGTGTCCACGGACTCCCGCGCATGAACAAACGAACGCTTCCCCAGGCTTCAGAGACAACAATGTCCCGACCATCAATTGCTTGAATCAGTGCATCTGCTACCAGTAATGAATCTCTCTTGTCCGGGGCCCACGTCGATGCCTGCAATCTCATCCAGTGGGCAACTGCATCCCCATCCTCTCCGTGCACGTATGCTGGACCTCTCCCCCCGAACGGGTAGTCGATGACTACGAATTTCGCCGTCGGGTCATCCGGTCGGGCGGGATAGATCGCATTGCCAATCAACGCCAAGAGATTCTCATTCCGCTCTACTTCCTCATCCTGTACAGCGGCCATGAACGCCTCAAGAAACGGGATTATGAATGGTTCGTTCATAGCGGTCCCATCCCCGTCAAGATCTTTTGCCAGTCGAACCAGACTTCATCCATCGTGATCGTCATCCAAGGACGAGGTGCCATGATCGACGTGCCTGTTTCCAGCATTCCCGGGTAGATGCCCAATCTGCCTGGCAAGTTCTCATCGATGATCCCGGCTTGCATCACAGCGGCACCGCCACGATTGAACACGGTATGCTTGATGTAATCGCGCATCTCGAATATTTCTCGCGGATCGATGTGCGGGAAGTCCCACGGCATAGAAGGCGGCGGAGCCATGAAGACGAAGTTGGCGCGGGCTCTCTCGACGAACAACTCGCCGCATTGATCGAGCCGCTCCTCGACGTTCTGCATCACAACATTGATGAACGGCGTCGCGTTGAACTCGACGACCGATCCACCGTAGTTGTACTTGCTGCCACCGAAGTAACCTTTGCTGGGCAATCCCATTACGCTACCACCTTCGTCATCCCTTTGATTCTCACGATCGGGCATTGAAGCGTTTGCCCCATCCTCGACACGTCCTCCGCCCCGAGAACTAGGTAGTCGTATCCTGTATCGACTTCGCGAGCGATGTCGTCTTCCGCGATCTCCACTTCGATCGGCACGATCAACAGGAAGTCTTCTACCAGCGGCCTCGACGAATCGTTCGTCTTGACCGACACTCTGTCATTCGGATTCCGGCGCACCTTCCTGCACCACTTGTTCTCGTACAGCGGCGACTCCTCCGAGTAGGTCTTCTTCACCGCATTGATGCTGTCCGGGGACTCTGTGGCCCGAAAGAAGGTGAAGAGCTTGTTCCCACCGATCATCGGACCACCCTCAGTATCATCCCACTGCTCGCCAGCTTTCTGTACTGATCCTCGAACGCTTTTTCCTTGTCCGGGAAGACAGATTGAATCTCTCCATCCTGGAACTTCTCAACGTTGTCGTAGACACGGTACTGCTGGTCTACGCGCAAGAGCGTCCGGCTTGCGATTTCAGCGCAGATGTCCGTGAGCACTGCCGGCAAAGCCGTTCCGGCATCGCTGTACCCGCCAACGTAGACGACGGTGTAACGTTGTGGAGTTCTGTCACGCAGTGCTACGCGCGACGTCTGCTCAGGCTTTGGAAGACGGATGTGCTTTGTGTAGACCCAGTACTCATCTTCGTCCGGATCCAGCACTTCCTCTTCGCTGTTGTCCGTTACCGAAGTGACGGAGATGATGGGGGGATGATTCACACATAGAATGTGGTTCCCCCCATCAAAGATCTGCGTCACTGTTGCTTCGTCGAATCCAAGAGGTCTGAGGCATCGTGCGGCCAAATCAGCTACCACGTTCGCAATCATCGCGGTCACGTTGTACGAGTAGTCGGTAAGGCCCGTGTCCTCGTCTACTGTGACTCGCGTCGCAATCCCTATCTCAGATGCAGTCGGCCAGCCCATGCCGTCCTCCTAGACGCCCTTGTAGATCTCCCAGTACGTTGCCGTCGATGCGCCGACTCCAGGCTCGGATACCGACGTACCAGCCGTCACTTCGGCCTCTGCCAAAGCTCGGCCAAACGCCGCTATGCACTTGAAGTAGAAGCAGTCATTCTGAACGATGTCGTCGACAGCGTAGACCTCGCCAAGTGCCCACTTCTTGAAGACCGGCCGTTCCATCGCACGGAAGCCGATGAAGTTGACGCCGAAGCAAGTTGTCGTATGAGTGTTCGTGTTGCGATGCTGAACACGCACATACCCACCCTCGTTCAGTTCGTCACACGAGAAGGCGATGATGTTGTCTTCGCCAAGCCCGGCCGCATCCGTGATCTCGATGTCTGCCGACGAGTATCCGACCGGCACCAAGTCCGTCCACGAGGAGTTGTCGGGGGACTTCTGGAACGTCAGATAGATCGTACCTGCCGCTTCGATGGTCCCGATCTCCACGAGGAACGCCCCGCCGCGGCATCCATGCACGAGTTTGGCTGTTCCGTCCGTCTCGGACGCAGATCCATTTCGTGCAGCCGTCGCCAGCAACGGAGTGATGTAGAACACACTATTGAAATCGCGTGTCATTTCTGCCATGTTGCTTCACCTTCCTTGCTTACGTAAGCGTAAGCCCCGTGAGGAACTGAATGTCCTCCTCGCGCCGGATACCGAAATCGATCTCCCGCGATGCCAACACGCCAATCCTAAACGTCAGCGCGTACAGTTCCTTCAGGATCGTGATCTCGGTCTCTCCACCATCCGCAAGCATGATCGCCTTCACGTCGCCAACGAGCATCGCTCGAGACGCGGCACCAGCACCGAGATCGGTGCGAATTTGCGAGGACGTGTAGACGGGCAGGCCAAGGATGCGGTCCGCCGGCATGTTCGTCAGATCCATGATGTACGAATACTCAGCCGTTCCCGTCTTCGACTTCTGGAAATGGCTCAGATAGTCCGTGTGCATGACCCACGCACTCTGCGTTGCGGCCACGATGCCGTCGCGCCGTCGGATTGAATTGATCGCGTCCAGCAGGTTGTCGAAATCTGGCACACCGATCGACCCAGTCGTGTAGGGCGCCATCGATGGGTGATTGAAGAGCCCGAGAGGCTGCTTCGACCCTGTTCCCCTCAGACCGACCTTCGTCTGCTCGATCGCCATTGCTGTGACGATCTTTCGACGGACGTCCTCTTCGACATTCCGCCGCGCATGCTTGATCAGGTTGAGGTAGATCGGAACAACACACGCCATCGCATGCAGCGTCAGCGTAGCGTTGCCGTAATCGATGTCAGACGTTGAGATGTTGGTCGTGGGTGTATCCCCAGGCCAGTAGATCAGAGGATCGCGTCCTTCCTTGTCCCATTCCTGGAACTTCGGCGAGTCGGGGAAGTAGTCCACGCCCATGTTCATGAAGATCTCCTGACCGCGGAGCTTCATGATCATGTCGGAATGGATCTCTGTCGGGATGAAGAACGAACCGGCAACTTCGGAACTGAGGTTCAGGTCCTTGAGCTGCTGCTGTCGCTCTGCGAGCTGCAATGCCTTCTCTTCAGACATCGGTCCACGACCACGCGACTTCTGCGCCTTGAGTTCTTCGAGTTCGAGTCCTGCATCAGCCAAGAACGGATAGTCCCTGCCCAACGCCAGGATCCCGACCATGTGCGCGAGTGACAGGTCCTTCCTGTCGCGCTTCGTGCTGTCATGGATGATCGCCGGGGCAGTCAGTTTCGCCTGTGGCCCGACGCCTGTCAGTTCCAGATCCTTCGGATCGAGTGTCGTCAACGTCGGGTCGACCGCGCTCATCACCGCAGGTTTCTTCAACTCCATCGTCATCCCGTTGTCGTCCAGAAACTTCTGAACGTCTGCGGGGATCTTGGGCTCGTCCTGCCCGCCGCCCTCCTTGGCTTTCGCGAGAAGTTGCTTCGCTCCCGCGATCAGGAGTTCTCGCTCCGCCGCCTTCATTGTTGCCAGGTCTAGTGCCATCGTTACCACCCTCTTTATCCGAGTGCTTCCACGACATCGGCGCCGAGTTCTATGTACTCCAGCTCCAGTTCGCGGATTCGTTCCTCTGCCGTCGCCAGAGCGAGTTCCTTCTCGGCCATGGCGCCCTCGTTTTGCTCGATGATCTCTCCAATCAGTTCAAACGCTTCAGCGACCGGCAGTGCGCCGGCGGCAGCTGCCAACCGGATCTCTGCGAAGGTCTTCTTTTCATCTGCACATTCAGATCCACCCGTAGTGCCTTCTACCGCCGCCGTACACGTCATTGCTACTTCCGCCCCGCCGCCCTCTGCCAAGGCCGCTTTCACGCCATCTCGCACTGCCTGACGTAGTTCCTTCTCGCCTTGCAGATGAATGTTGACTGGCACGTGAAGCGGTGCTCCCTTGTGTTCGAACTCCTCAAACCACTTTCGCAGAATCGGAGATGCGCCAGCATAGACCTGCTCCGCGTAGGCACGGAACATGGCCTTCAAGCCGTCCGTTCGCATTGCCTCGCGATTCGATGGCAAGGACACAGGGCTGTGCTCGAGCAACTCCCACTCCTTGATGTCCCATCCGCCCCAGAAGTTATCCTTGTCGATCGGCTCCCAGTCTTCGAGCAGGAATCCGACGGAGACGCAGTTCAGGATGTGGCCTTCCCACATCTCGTAGTACGCCTTCCCTTCGGTGTATGCGTTCTCCACAGTCCACTGCCACCGCGCCCAACTCATTGCTTTGTACTGCTCGAGCACTTCACTGAAGCCAACTGGAATCGCGTGCTTGTGCAACGGGAACACCGTCGGATTCTTCTCGTAGTTCTCCGTGATGATCATGCCGTCTTGCCACATGATGTCCCCATCACGGTCAGGCATGGACGACGAGATGATGGATTCTGCTTTCGGCCGCCCTTCGAGCAGTACTCCACTCTGTGCGCCTACTTCGAACACCCGCACTGGCTCTCCGATATCTGCCGGCAGAGAACGCTCGTGCAGGGCGTACTTGTACATTCCCGTGAGGTTCCCTTCCTTCAACAGATCCCGAATCTCGCCTCGATCAAGAACAACGTGACCGCCGTCCTCTCCCTTTACCGAAACTTCGGTTGCTGTCAGAGCCTTCCTAGCCATTGCTACGCTCCTCCTTCTGGCATGGCGCCGATCGCGCCGCCCCTTTCTTAACGATGCCCCGACCCACGGACAGCGTTTGTCTACCGCACCGTGGGCATGTCGTCTGTGAGATGCTGGCACGCACTGCTCCGCAGGTCGGGCACATTCGTTTCACGTCTACTCCTTCGGTTCCTCGATGATCGGCAAGAGTCCGGCCAGCGCATCCCAAGGGATGACCGTCTCATCCTCCGAGTTTGGATCCTTGAACTTCTCAAGACTCAGCTTCTCACGAAGCGAGATCTTCACCTCTTGCTTCCCGATTTCGGCGACACCCGCGATGTACACTTCCTTGGCCTCATCGCTCTTGAAAACGTATTGGCCCATCCCGGGCGCCACTTCAATCGTCTTCGGGTTTCCCTTCTCGTCGAGTTCACAGTGCTTCTTCGCCAGCTTCTGCCGCTCGCCTTGGTAGACTTCCAGGTGTGGACTGATCTCCATCACTACTCGTGCGAGTTCGTACGAAGTCCTGACGGGAAGGTTGATCCCCGTGAACTTCGCGACCGCTGCCTGGATGCCCTGCGCTTGCGTCAACGTCACTTTCATCTCTACTCCTTTGCTGCTCTCTCTTGCTTCTGCGGCCCTATGCCGCGGTGATTAGGGGCGGGAGCCGAAGCCCCCGCCCGTCAATGCCTACGTTACCATCTTGGCAGTAATCCTGGCTGCAACACCATCGATGAAGCAATCGATGTAAACGTCAGCCCCACCGCCATTCGCGCCGCCGGTCACCTGCGAAGTGATATCGCAAAGGCCGTCCCAGTTGCCATTCGCTGGCCTGAGTCGGAATCCGACAGCTTTGCCGGTGTGCGTTCCGCCCAGCTGGCCGCCAATTGAAAGTCCGCATGCGAAGGTGCTTGCAGCAATCGTAGCGCCAGCAGGAACGTCTACCGAGAAATGATGAGCCGGGAAGTCGGTAACGCTGCCAGAAGCAGTGATCGTCACCCCGGTCTTGACCAGAATCGAACTCCAGCCACCAGAGAACGTGCCAGAAGTTTCAACATCCGCCGCAAGATACATGTAATCATGGCTCGTTGAACACGATACAGCAGCATCTGTAACCGCAGTGGATACCAAGAATCCCATGAGGAACGCCTCGGTATAGCCCGCGGCGAGTTTCACTCCTCCATCGTCGAAGTAGATCTCTGCCCCTGAATGCTGAGTGACACCATCCAGCGGGATACCAGAGCCAGATAGAGCGTATGACGCTGTACCGACTTGAATCGCTTCGACACAAGCGGTTGGCTCAACTCGAAGCCCCACGTCCCATTTGCCAGCGCCAGGAACGCGCACTCTGTAACCAGCAGCATTGCCAGTATGGGTTCCGCCGAGATTCCCGCCGACCGAAACACCGCAGGCCCATGTGCCAGTTCCAATCACGGCGGTAGCAGGAACATCGCATGTGAAGTGAGCACCACTGAAGTCGCAGACACCACTTGACGTGGTAATCGTAACCCCGGCTTTGACCAACATGCTGCCCCAGGTTGCGCCTACGCCACCAGCCGTAGTGACATCTTCGGCTAGGTACACATAATCGTGTGCCGTGTAGAGGGACACGTCAGCAACTGTGATCTCGGTCGAGACCAAGAATCCGGCTCGCAATGCTTCTGTGTAACCAGCCGCGAGCTTCACGCCGCCGTCGTCGAAGTAGAACGAGACGCCTTCATGGGTGGTGACGCCGTTTAGCGGAAGGCCCAAACCGGATGCGGCAAAGGACTCTGCTCCGACAGCAATCGCCTTGGTCATGGCCGAAGGCTCCATATTGAGGCCTGTGGTGATCGTACCATCGATATTGATGCCCGTGGTAGAATCGCCGATCTCAACACCAACCGCTGCGTCCGCGATGTAGAGACCGTAGTCCCAGTCCACGCCGCCATTCTTCAAGCATTCGAACGCGGCCGTTCTGGCGGTCCCCGTAGTCGAGATCGCCGCGACTTCCAACTGCGCTCGCACACCATTCAACGTGTGTCCGGTGACAAGCGTGAGCGTCGCTCCAGCCTTCACGTTGAAGTACCCGCCAGCCGTGAAGCATCCCGTGTCGGAGAGGGTCACGCCAGTACCGGCCTCGACCTGCCCCCAAACGGCTGCAGCGTTGTCTGCGCCCGTCAGATCAACAGAGTTGGACAAGTACAGTTCCGTCCAAGTTCCAAAGAACGAGTTGCTGTTCGCCTGACTCACGGTAACTGTCAACGCATGATACGCCGCCGCTGCCGCTGTGTTGTTGATGTCAGTGTTGACTCTTCCAACCGTTTGGCTCACCCAATCGTATCCGTCGCCAGTGATCTGAGTGCCAGTCGCTCCGGTACCCCAGTCAGTGACTCCACCGAAGACCATCTTGCCTTCGCTGTAGATACCAGTCGTCACATCGGCAAGATAGATACCGTAGTCCCAGTCAACCCCACCGTTCTTCAGGCATTCGAACGCAGCTGATTTACCAGCATTTGTAATCGCGGCAACTTCAATCTGCGCCCTGACACCGTTCAACGAATGGCCAGCAGCGACCGTAAGGGTTGCTCCTGCAATGACGTTGGAATAAACACCAGCAGTAAAGCACCCTGTATCTGAGAACGTTACGCCAGTCCCAGCTTCAACTTGGCCCCAAACAGCAGCAAAGTTGTCGGCCCCCGTTAGGTCAACCGAGTTCGAGATGTAGAGTTCCGTCCATGTACCGAAACAGGAGTTGCTGCCAGTCTGACTCGCACCAACTGTCAGCGCGTAGTACGCCGCTGCAGCAGCCGTGTTGTTCAGGTTGGCGTCGATGTGTCCCACTGTCTGCGAGACCCAGTCATACCCTGCTCCGTCGATCAGAACACCCGTCGCACCTGTTCCCCAGTCGGTAATACCACCGAACACGAATTTACCCGTGCTCGAGTTGTACCGGAAGTAGTTGTCGGCGGCTTCTCCGCTGTAGAAGTACACGTCTCCCGCAGCCGTTCCACCAATACCAATCTGCAATGCAGCCGTAGTACAGGTCGCCGAGACAGCAATGCCCGTTACAATCGATCCAACACCGCTGTCGTCAATCAGGATCCCAGCAGTCATGTTTGGACTCGCGTTCAGGATGTACAGACCGTAGTCGCAGTACGCTCCCGCTGCCGTCACTCCAAAGACCAACGCCGTGACGCCGTCGTAGTTCACCGTGGAGTTGTACTCAAGGCCCAATCCGTAAACCCGGCCATCGTACGACCCCGAACATCCAGCAGCGACGATTCCTTTGAGCGCCGCAATCTCACTTGTCGCAGCCCCAGCCGTGAAGGCGCCAACAAGCAATACGTTCCCGTACACTCCGAAACCGTCGTTCACTGTGCAGGTCGCGGCAGGATCGATGTACAGATTTCCGAACACCCCGTAGGCGTTCGTAATGACGTAGTCAACATGGACATCGCCTCGAATGCCGATTATCCCGCCAGCCGTACTCCACGAATCCGTGTAACCTGCCGATTGCTGAAGATCAACATCGATCCCAGTCACGAACACATCGCTCGCCAGTGGAACGTCGATGTCAACTACAATCGGTTCCCCCGTCGCGAAGTCAACATCGATGTTCAGCCCACCAAGAGTCTCAAGGACTCCCGCGTCAGTTATGCCTGCGATGCATGTACTGCAGTCACTCGCAACCCAATGCACCCTATAGTCGTCTTTGTCTAGTGGCATTTCGTCCACCTCTTTCCCTGTGTTCCGCGTTGCTCGTAGAGCAACATCCTACTTCCTACCGTCACTTCACTCTCTTCGTCAGGTTGTAGGAAACACAGGACCCACCCCGTGCTCTTACAGCGGGCACTTCATTCATTCGCATTCCCACCAGTTACGACCTCCGAAGGATCGGGGGCCTGTCCAATGATCTCCGTTCCGTCTGGGGAGTAGATCGCGTTCCCGCCATCCCCCTTTATGAGTGGCAGATTCCAGAGCAGCTGACGCACTTCGTTCGCCGACCAATACTGCTTGATCACCCGTGCGCCAACCTTCGCCATATCCAGCACGTCTCCCTTGAGCGCCTCAATCGCGCCAAGGTCGAAGGCCAGACGTAATCCGCTTCCCGGCTCCAGCAACGCCATATTGAGAACATCCTCGATCTGATCGCACCGCGGGAGGATCCCATTCTCGTAGTAGAGCCGATACATGATTTCTGAGGATGCGCGGTTGGCATCCTTGTAGTCTCCGGCGACGATCGGCGGCACGCCGTACGCGCCTAGAATCTCTTCCTTCGTGTACCTGCGCAGGTTAGGGAAGTCCATGTCCTTGTGATTGCTACCGATGTCCTTGTACTCCATCCCCTGCCCCAAGATTGCAGGTCGATGCCAACCCTCCTCGTCGCGATGCGCATCGTCCCAAGTGCTGAGGATTAGGTCGATATCAGTCTCGCCCAATCGCTGATCGGAAGAGAGAACACCTGTCGGCACTGCGCCATTATCGAAGTAGATGTAGTTCCAGTTGATTGCCTTCAGGTCTCCTGCGATGAGTACCCTCAACACCTGAGTCGGCGAGTAGCCGTAGAACGGGTTGTCTGGATTGAACGACCGCATGTAGATCATGTCTTCCGGCTTGAAGACGACGGCGCCCTTCGAACCCATCCAGACGTAGCCATCGATGAGTCTCTGTGTTCCCGCGACGACCATCATCTTCCTCGGATCGATCAGCGGCCACAGACCGACGAGCTTCTTGTTGCCATCTTTCGAGTAGAGCTTCTCGACGTAGGCCATGCCAGTCAGTTCCATGTAGGCGACCATGGCCGCTTTCATCATGTGCCCGGTCAGCTGGGAAGTCGGCGCGGGATTCTCGAGGATATCGAGGAGCGGATGCTGCCTGATCACTTTGCCGCCCTCGATCTGTGCCCACTTCTCGACAACGCCGGCATAGGTTTTCGATCTGGATGCTCTGTGGAAAGTGCGTGCGTTGCGGAACTTCCGACCTTCCTTCTGTTGTTCCATCTCGATGAGTATGAGTGGAATGTCCGCGATCGACGAGCCGATCCTCTCGATGGCTGTGAAGACAGCAGGATGCTCCTTGAAGGCGTTGAAGATGTCACGCATCCAAGTGGGCCGCGGAACTCGCCCATCGTCGTACGGCGGCCGGTAAGACGGCAGGAGACGACTTGTCCCTTCCTCCTCCTGCTTGATGACAGTAGGAGCGCCCATTGCCCTATTGAAGATCGACTGGAGTCGCCCCATCTGGGACCTCCTCTTCGGTCACGCTCGCTGCCTTGAAACCTGATCCGCCACAGAGTTCGCAGTCAGACCACCGTCGTGCCATTGCCTTCGCTTCTCGGCCCGGGCACTCACACTTCTCTACGAATCCACCCTGTTGCATGAGAGTCCAGAAGGCATCGATGGATCTGTAATGCGCTGCCATCGTCTCCTGCTTGAACCGCCTGTAGCCGGGAGTGTTTCGGTCCCGGTAGATCATTTCGCCACGTTCAAGCATGTCCTTCATGAGCTCCATCTGCCCATGAAATATCTGCGCATATATCGATGTCATGGTCACTTCCTTGTCTGTCACTGGGCTTTCCCCATCGCCTTGATGAAGGTTCGTATCCGTCGCCAGATTCGCATCAGTTGTGCCTTGGCTGTTCTCTTCACGGGCCCCCCTCTTAGGTGTCGAGGTGATATCTCAATCCAATCGTCGCCGTGGCGTTGATCGTGTCCTCCGTCTTCATCCTGTAGTAGACCCTTTGCCCAGCGGGTATCTTCGGAGACCTGAATCTCACGGTCTGATCGGAATCGATTTTCTTGGTTCCTGATCCGAATTCGTGGGCATCAAAGATCGTGACTGTGCTGGCATCCGGTCCATACCCCAACTCGATGGCATAGAGTTTGTCATCCGCGCTCAACGATCTGATTCTGAGCGCTGAGACATGCCCGTCAATGGCGGAGAGAAGAGAACTGAAGGTCGTCGCACCACTGTCTGTCACTTCGGCCCACGTTCCGAATGTGTCAGCGACACCAGACGTGAATGTACAAGTCAGAGCGATGTTGCTACTTAGATCAGGGAAGATCATGGATCTGTGCTGAGTCTCAATGTAGATATTGTCGATGTATCCCGCACGAACCTCCGTGTAGTTCGCCAAGGCCGTTGCCAGGGCTGCCGTCCACGCAGATGCAAGGGCAGCGTTTTCCGTTCCGCGCATTGCGGTTGTTGGGATTGCGGCAAGCAGCACTTGGAGCGGCGAGAGTCCATAGGTTGAGTTGTCGAGCCTGTCCGTCACGAGGCAGGTGTAGAGTGCCTTCCCTGCTGTGTCTGGGATTCCAAGCGCAGCAAGCAGCGTACGGAGGTTCGTCTGTCCAGAGTAGTCACCGAGATCGGCCTTGATGTCGGTGTCGTGGATGACGAGGGCCCCCGCCGTCGCTGTGATGTCTACGCCGTTGAGATAGACGCTCACGTCAAACATCCTCCATTCGTGATCGCTCTGTAGAAGGCAGTGACCTTGCACACGTAGGCGGCTGCGCTCGCCCCAGTTTCAATCGTCAACTGAATCTTCGTGCCTACTGCAATGTGTGTGAGTCCTGTCCAAGAGATGACCGCTTCGGATGTCAGATTGCCGACCGCTCCGGTTGTCGAACTGATCAGCACTGCCGGCGTTGCGTCGTCCGTCTGGATTGAGATGCTCGCCAAGGTTCCAGCTGGTATGCCCGTGGGCAGTTTGATCATGAGTCCTTCAAGAGCGCAGTCCTGCACGCCACCTGTGAACAGATCGTAAGACCCGGCCGCCTGATGGAGGTCGATGGTCGTCTTTACAGGTTTGATCGCGTACCGATCTAGTTGCCACTTCCCGACCATTGCGCCCTCCTAAGACTCGCGGCTTGCCGCATAGATGGTGACGATTGATTCGTTTGGCACGGCTGCGAATTTGCAACGGATGATGTAGTAGGGGAACTTGTCGCCAGTCACTTCGTAGCCAGTCTCGCCGGCCGCCACCACAAGCCCGACGTCGTCGATTGCGAAGACATCTGTGTCCGTCGCTACGTCCTTGCCAGATTCGAAGGCGCCGTACAGAGTGATCGTCATGTCCTTGTCGCTCAAGTTCTCAGCACCGTATGTCAAGCCACCCTGAGTGCGCATGTTGAGTTCCATCGCGTGGTAATCGGTATCGTCAGCAATGAAAGTCCCAGACATCGTCCTTGGTTTGGTTGTCTGCTGATAGTCAACGTGCTTACCCAATTCCGCCGCCGCGATCGCTGTATCGGCCATTCGCTCCCCCTCTGGCCGCCCCAAAACAAAAACTCCCGACCGACGTTCTGCCGGCCAGGAGCCTCGTCTCGAATGCTCCGCACTTACTCTAGCAACTTAGGCTATGAATTGCAAGTCGTCCTTCATGCCGACTCGTTCCAAGGACCGTCCATCCGCGTCAGAATTTCAGCTCGCGCCATCGCAAGATTGAACTGATGGATTGTCATCGGTTTGCGAATCCAATTCCATATTCTGTGGATCATCCCATCCTCCTATCCATGCACCAACGGCTCGCCGACGTTCGCGATCACGTGCACGATCGTCTTTCCCCCCTCCCAAACCAGCAAGCCGGATCCCTGCTCGCCGACCCATACTTGCCAGACAACACCACGCTCCATGACCAACGTGACGGGGCCGGAACGCCCGGAAGCCGCGATATTCCGCACGGTACATCCACTCGTCTCGAGCGACAGTTCTCGTATCCGGTCTGTACTCATTCGACTGGCTCTTGTGTCCCCGGAATGAATTCGAATGATGCTGGGCAGATGCCCCACCGTCCATTCTCCATGTCGAGATCGTACGTGTCCGTCCCTTTCGTGGGCACCCGCGGGGGATCGACTTTTGTCACACCCTCACCGCCGCATACCGAGCAAGCGCGATCAGTCTCAGTCACGCCGGTTCCCTCGCATGCCGCGCACTGTTCACGGTCGCACTCCTTCACGGCCATGAACTTGCCATTCACTGTCTGCCGTCTCACCTGATCGTTCCCGGCCAACAGGATCTCGACCAGCACGCTTCGCCATACTTCGGGATCCCTTCCTCTCATCGGATCCGAACGCAAGACCTTGAATTCTGAGAACGTTGGCATGTTCGGCGCCGCTTTAGACTGCCGCGCTCTGAGTTGGCCGAATGGATGCCAGTCCTTTCTGTCCCTCACCGCCGTGAGGAAGTTCCTCGTGAGATCCAATACCTCATTGCGAACCTGCTTCGATGCCCCCATTCCGTCCTCCTCACCATCCATTTACGACCAACCACCACAGAGCCCTCGTGAGCGCGATCACCACAAACAGAGCTCCTGCGGTGCTGAAGAACACGCATTCCCAGAATCCCACAGTGGACAGGAGCCGCCAGCGCTTCGGCAAATCCCTCATCCGTA
>Ga0307377_10002644_pt1 | contig 20912 bp, 14 predicted proteins | sample TR3MG_FD_202535 | JGI IMG/M metagenome (GOLD analysis project Ga0307377, IMG submission 202535) | Soil microbial communities from Risofladan, Vaasa, Finland - TR-3 | ecosystem: Environmental > Terrestrial > Soil > Coastal area > Acid sulfate soil | place: Finland: Risofladan, Vaasa | collected...
GAGAAAGAGAAATTAATTACTGTCAATTCTTCGAATGCTGAAATATCCAATGACAAAAAACTCCAGGTTCTGGAGGATATAAAAACGATAAACACCCTCCTTGAACAGAACAAAAAGAAAATTGCCTTCCTTAATGCTCAATTAAAGAAGTCTGGCGGAACAATACAGGTTCTTCAAACTAAAATTTCTGAACTGGAAGCAACGATGAAACAGAATGAAAATGAGATTTCGGAATTAAAGACCTCGCTGGTCAACAAAAAATTTGAGGTTGAACAGCTCAATACCCAGGTGATAGTTATGCAGGATACTATTGCAAAAAAGGATGAGAAAATCAGTACCCAGACTTATGAAATGAATAAGGCGTTTTATACCTGTGGTACTTATAAAGAATTGAAAGCTAAGGGTCTTTTAACTAAAGAAGGTGGATTTATAGGACTTGGTAAAACGGAATCTTTGACTGGAAATTTCCCCAATAATTCGTTTGTACAGATCGATTTAACTCAAATGAAATTGATTCCTGTCAACTCAAAAAGCGCTAAACTTATCTCTGATCATCCTGCTGGTTCGTATGAGTTTATACGTGACAAAGACAAGAAAATTGAATCTATTGAGATAAAAGATCCTGCACTTTTCTGGAAAGCTTCAAAATATGCAGTAGTAGAGATAACTAAATAAAGTTATAATACATTAAACAAAAAGCCCGTAAGATCAACGTCTTGCGGGTTTTTGTTTTTTTAGGGGGTGACGGATTCGGTGATGGATTTGCTTAACTTCAAGTAAATCATTTAAAATGAGAGATATATAAATGTAGCTTTTAGATTTCTCTTCCGAATAACCTTTTTAAAAATGACCTTTTTTTAGGTTTGGCTTTATTCGATCCATTATCAAAATTTGTTTTCTTATTTTGAAAAAGATCAAAGAATTTGTCAATAATATTATCTTCTTTAAAATCAGGGCAATCAAGCGCACTCTTCAATTCTGGAGACAATTCAGGAAAGGGCATAATTAATTGTTCCATTAACACCGGGTTCATCTGTACTTTTTTAAAAGTTAATGCTACCAGTGGTAATGCAAGAGCACTTCCGGAACCATTTGATCCATTGTTGAAATGAATTGCATTAGTTGAGGCTCCGACTCTGCTTATAATAACCAGCTTTGGATTAAATGCTGCAAACCAGGCATCTGCATAATTTTGTGAAGTTCCTGTTTTTCCGGCGAGTGGCAGATTAACACCAAAAACGCTGCTCATTGAAACTCCGGTTCCCTCTATGATCGCTTTTTGTAACATTGCACTCATCAGCAAACTTGATCTCTCAGTCAATATTCTTTCTTTAGCTTCACTGAATTCATTTTCATAAATAATTCCTCCATCAGGAGTTTTAATTGATATAATGCTTTGCGGAGTTATTTTAAAACCTCCGTTTGCAAATGTTGAATAAGCAATAGCTGCTTCCATAATGTTTGCTTCAGCTGTTCCTAATGCGAGCGACGGAGTGTTATTCAGCGTAAAGGAAAATCCCATTTTTTTCCACAGCGAATCAAGCTTTTCGAATTCAACATTTAAAAACAAACTAAAGGTCGGGACATTCATCGACTTGACTAAAGCACCTGCAAGTGAATATCTTCCGCCATAGGAGTGATCGTAATTTTCGGGACTCCAGTCCTCAAACCCCGAAAGGATAATGGAGTCATTATCAATATATTGACATGGCTCTATCCCTTCTTCAAGGGCGACAGCATATAAGACTGGTTTGAAAGTTGAGGCAAGCTGCCTGCGGGCATAAATCTGATCGTAGGGCTGGAATTTAAAATCAATACCGCCAACCCATGCTTTGACAGCACCCGATAAGGGATCTATGGCAAGCATTCCTGCATGTAAAATCAGCAAAGCCTGCTTCAGGCTGTCAACTACCGAAATTAAATCAGAATGGGAACCATCCCAGTCAAAAATCTGCCGGACAGTGATCTCTTTCTCCCTATGTGTCAGGTTTAGCCTTTTAAGTTCTCGCTCAACAATCTCTCCGATTAGTCTTTCTCCTGAAGATCCCCGATATTGATCCCACAATCTTTCTTGCATTACTGACAGATGATCATGAAAAGATTCAACTGAGTAGTTTTGAAGAGAAAGATTCAAAGTTGTTGTAATAATCAACCCGTCTTCTTCAACATCCCATTTTTTACCTGTCTCAGAATCTATTTTCTGCAGTATTTGTTCAGCATCATTTTTAACCCGGACCAGAAAATAGTCAGCCGGACTTCCAGCTTCAATGTTTGCATAATTTTGATTCAATGGCAGCGTACTAAGTGAATCTGCCTCTGATGGTTTAAGGTATTTGTACTTTTCCATTTGGCTTAAAACAACATTCCTTCTGTTTATTGCATTTTCAGGATGAAGACGTGGATTGTATAAGGTGTTTGCCTTGAGCATACCAATCAAAGTAGCCGATTCTTCAAAGTTCAGGAGTTCAACTTTTTTATTGAAGTATCTTCCTGCTGCAGCTTCAACACCAAAAATATTTTCTCCGAAGGAAACGGTGTTCAGGTAAAGTGTCAGTATTTCTTCCTTGCTGAACGATTTTTCGAGACGATGAGCCAACATTGTCTCTTTTATTTTGCTAACGGGAATAGTCAATGGGCCAAAAATTTTCCGGCCAAACATGTTTTTCGCCAACTGCTGGCTTATGGTACTTCCACCACCTGAACTTTTATTGTTAAACAGAATAGATTTAAACAGGACCCTGAAGAGGCTCCTCGAATCAATACCATTATGCTCATAAAAACGGGTATCTTCTGTTGCAATCAACACATTTACAAGATGTGGCGGAATCTGTTCGAAGGCAATATTTGTCCTGTTTTCAGAAAAGAACTTACCAATAAGCTCACCTTCGGCAGATAATACTATTGAGGCTGTTGCGTTCTTATAATCCAGTAGCTCCTTCCTGTTCTGCAGATGTCCAAATGCTCCACAGTATGTAAATATTATGAACATAACTGGCAACGCAATAAGAACCAGGAGTGCTGTAATTGTAATTTTTAGTCTCTTTTTCATTCTCTAAAGGTAGTTCAATCCTTAAAACGTGTCAAAGCTCTTAATGTTATTTAATTATCACTTTGGGGAAATTATGCAGACCGCAACTTCTGATCATTCTTAAAGAAGAGAATAATTCTCATATTAACTGCGTTATGTAATAGAGTTTTTAATGATGAAAATATATTTTGAATCAAAAGGGAAATTCCTGGTTTTATTAATTGCTGGATGTCAGTTACTTACTACTTACTGCTCCAAACAACTTTATCGTGAACCATCGTTTCAGAACATCGAAAGCAAGGATGAAAAGGAAAAGCTGAAAGATTTTATGGTCGCAGGCACTGAAAAACGGATAAATACTAACAATACCAGTGCTAATGAAATCATTAAAACCGCTCAACAATACCTTGGTGTGCCCCATTGCATGGGTGGAACTACTATGAAATGCATAGATTGTTCCGGATTATTGGTAGCGGTTTTTGCCAAATACGGCATTCACCTGCCCCATAACTCAGAAGAACAGGCCAGGTATGGAAAAAAAATAACCGGAATGAATGAACTCCTAAGAGGGGATCTGGTCTTTTTTATCAGATCATATAAAACACATCGTTTCATCACCCATTCAGGCATTTATGTTGGGAATAATAAATTTATCCACACTTCCTCCAAAAAGGGCGTAACCATCACTTCATTAGACGATCCCTGGTGGAGTGAAAAATTTATTTTCGGAACAAGGGTGTTTGATTAATTTACATAAATCAAACAAGCAAGAGGCTGAACGCAAAAACGTCTGCAAGCTCTTCTTTGAGTTTATTTTTATCAACTTTCTCAGAGTCTTCCGTAGTTTTCCAAAGAAAGAGTTCATTCAACTCTGCTGCCTCTATTGAGATAGCCAATGCAAGATCTTTGGAATTGTGGAACTGGTCCCAGTTACGGGCATCTCTGAATTTAATAAGTTCGTTTATAAGTAATTGAATGTCATTCATGGATTTTATTTTAAGCCCTCTAAAGTAATTCATATTCAAATTTTACTTGTATTTCACCCTTAGCAAGCCCCCTAAAATAAGTACTGATCACTCTGGGTTTATAACAATTTAGAAGCGTTTTTCTGTATTTTAACAATAGCAGTAACGATATCTTCCATATTTTTCTTTGTTCCAAGAAAAACGTTTTGTCTTAATGATAATCCTGTTTCCCTGCCGATTCTCTCATTTACCGGACAGATATTTTCATTTTGATACCTGTCAAGCCGCTCTTTTGAGTATATCTTTTGAAATGCACGCATATTAATATAGGTTTCAATAAACGGATCGCGATGAAGTGATGAATCGATTCCATTTCCAAAATCAATTCCTTCAGCCCTCATTGCTGCTCTGAATCTCAATTACACGCTGTGCGGTTTCCAGTGCATCAGTACCTGAATTGGTTACCGCACACCAGGCAGCACCAAGATCAGTTCCCTGAGGGCGAACCGGAATTCCTCCCAGTATGGCAGGTTTATCAACATCCTGAATTACATTCGAATAAATTGAACTCATACCGGCTGAAGTCATTGCAATACCTGCTGCTCCTATTGATGTCTTCTTTACAAACATCCTGCGGCTTAATTGTCTTTTCTTCATAGTATTATCTGTTAGTATAATGAGAATCTACTGCTATGTAAATAACTATTAATGAGTTGTTTTTCTATCGCTTAGCATTAATAGCCACAGTAATTGAATATTATTAATAAAGATAAAACAAAAGGAGAATATACGTAAATTAATAAGGTGTGTTTTTAGGTTATTATCTCACGAAACCATAAATTAGGTGCTTTAAAGCTGAATGTTATTTACCTAAACATTTTAAGATTATGAACGCCAGTACTAAACCTAATAGTTCTCCACTTCCGGGAAGAGTTACCTCAGTAGATTTCTTTCGGGGATTTACCATGTTTCTATTAGCAGGAGAAGCAACCCACCTTTTTAATCATTTTAATGAATTCGATAGCAGCATAATGCAATTCTTTGGTACCCAGTTCAGTCACCATACATGGCATGGATTACATTTCTGGGATCTGATACAACCTTTCTTTATGTTTATTGTGGGTGTTGCTATCCCCTTTGCAATTGCCAACAGGATAAAAAAGGGGGATAGCGAAAAAAAAATTCTGCTTCATGCCATCAAAAGGTCTGCTATTTTATTGTTTTTAGGATGGGCTCTCTATTTTACCGATGCCGGAAAATTAGTCTTCCGTTTTCAGAACGTTCTTGCACAACTGTCAGTCACCTATCTGGTAGCATTCCTTTTAGTGAATAAAAGCTTCCGGTTTCAATTGATCTTTACATTAATTATTCTGTTACTTATAGATCTTGCGTACCGGTTTTTCCCGGTAGATGGCTTTAATCATCCATGGGTGAATTATGAGAATCTTGGTGCATGGTTCAATAATAAAATAGAAGGAGTAAATAAAGCCAGTGAATGGGCGACATTAAATTTTGTCTCAACAACAGCTCATACTGTTTGGGGAGTTCTCTGCGGTAAGCTTCTGATGAGTGATAGATCGCCGGCAAAGAAAATTCAGATATTGATTATTGCAGGTGTATCAGCCTTAGTCATTGGATACTCTCTCGATTTATTAAATATTACTCCCATTATCAAGAAAATCGCCACATCATCATTTGTTTTTGCCAGCGGAGGATGGACCATTCTGGTCCTTTGCTTCAGTTACTGGCTGATCGATATGAAAATACTATTCCAAAAAGGGTCAAGGTTTTTTATTATTGTCGGCATGAACAGTATATTCATTTATATGTTTTTCAGCATTGGAGGCGCCGGTCTTGTCAGGAGAATAATGGCTCCGTTCAGCGATCTGTTATTCTCATGGGGAGGTGAACTGACAACAGGTATTATTACCAGTTTATTAGTCTGGGCAGCATTATGGTATCTATGTTACTGGCTTTATAAAAATAAGTTATTCATTAAAGTCTAATAGCCAGTAATCTATCCGGCTAATAATAAAAGCCAATTATTCTATTGTTTCAATCTAAGTGTATATTGCTTACTGGCTTCAGTTGGAAGATCATACATAACTGTTGCCTTAATTTCAGGTTTTTTCAATTTTGCTTCGCCTGATATAACAGGAACTGCAACTTTTTCTGTTTGATAAAACAAGCTTGTATAAGGTACCATCTTCCCATTCCATGCTCTCAATTTCAAACCCTCCCCTGGCCCTTAAGCCACTAACACTTCCCTTTTCCCAGGCATCGGGTAAAGCTGCTTCCTAAATATCTTTTGCAGGTTTCTCATACCAATCATTTCCGGTAAGCTCATAAGCATTAAGATAGACAACAACAGTCTCTGCCTCAGCCCACCAGCTCCTGTCTGAACTTAAATGCCCGGTTGAAAGATCCTTTTCATATATAAGGCTGCCATCCGATTGAAGGCCTTCTGCTGCTGAATAGGTCCATAATATCCTGGCATTCAATATTCCACCCTTGTCCTCATCAGGAAATACCTGCTCGTTGCCATTTATGCGACCATAAAAACCTTCATTTACATTATCAACCATTCTTGTTGACCAGTAGGGTAGTAAATTTTGAGTAAGATTGATTGACACTTCTGATTTTAGCTGAATCATTCTGCGCTCAGGATCAGACATCTGACTATTTATAGCACTTAAACCGTAAAGATTTATTTTAATAATCAGAGCAATAATTACTAAGAAGATTTTTTTCATCATCCGGATATATTGTAGATAAGTTTCAAGATGCACTGGATTTACCAAATGCAATTTACAAACAAATAATTGAAATAAAAATGAAAATATTATAAGAATCTCTCCATGACATCCGGAGTTGGGGCCATACATGTTTCTCTTCGACCAAATATCTTATATCTGCTCTGAGCGATAAGCTTATAAAAAAAGTCGCGAATAAATCCGGGGAAAATAATCAAGCCATAACAACCCTACCTCCTCCAGGTACTCTGATTCTTGCTTCTCATCTGATTAGGTCCGGGCCTGTTATGAGCACCCCTTTGTTGTCTGGGAACTTTAACCGGATTAAGGTCGATTAAAGGATAAGGATGGTCATCAATAACCTCTAATTTTTTTGAGATCAGTTTTTCAATATCCCTGAGATATCCCTTTTCCTCTGCATCGCAGAAAGATATTGCTGTACCATTTGCCCCTGCCCTGCCTGTTCTGCCTATACGATGGACATATGTTTCGGATATATTAGGAATCTCATAATTTATAACATACTCAAGATCATCAACATCAATTCCACGGGCTGCTATATCCGTTGCCACAAGCACCCGTGTTATTTGTGATTTGAAATTTGATAATGCACGTTGCCTGGCGTTTTGTGCCTTGTTACCATGAATTGACTCTGCACTGATATTTTTCTTCTTAAGGACCTTAACAACTTTATCTGCACCAAATTTAGTCCTGGTAAAAACAAGTGCTGTTTTAATCATTTCATCCTGCAACAACTCAACCAACATTGCATTTTTATTTCCTTTATCAATAAAATAGACAAACTGGTTAACGATATCAACTGTCGAAGCAGAAGGAGTAACTTCTACTTTTACAGGTTTATAAACTATGGAGCCTGCCAGTTTGACGATCTCGGGAGGCATAGTAGCCGAGAAAAAGAGTGACTGCCTCTTTTGTGGCAGAGCTGCAAGTATTCTGCGTACATCATGTATAAAACCCATATCAAGCATCCTGTCGGCCTCATCGAGGACAAAAATTTCAATATCCTTTAATGAGATAAATCCCTGGTTCATAAGGTCAAGCAACCTGCCCGGTGTTGCCACAAGAATATCAACACCATTCCGTAAAGCGGCAGTCTGCGGATTCTGGTTCACTCCTCCGAAGACAACTGTGCATGTTAATCCTGTATGCCTTCCATATGCTTTGAAACTCTCTTCTATCTGTATTGCCAATTCCCTGGTAGGAGTAACAACCAGACTCCTGATTCTTTTCTTTTTACAGAATGTTTTGTTTTTGCTTAACAACTGAAGAATAGGCACTGCAAAAGCGGCAGTTTTCCCGGTTCCTGTCTGTGCACAACCTATTAGATCGGTTCCCTGAAGGACAATAGGAATTGCCTGTAACTGGATTGGTGTTGGTATAGTATAACCCTCCTCTTTCAATGATTTAAGGATAGGTTCAATAATGTTCAATGATTCAAACTGCATAATAATATATTAATAACTAATGTGAAATAAAAACTGCCAGGAAATGGCGGGGATTATTCCGAAAATAAAAATGCAAAGGTACTAATAATTGGTCGATATTCCGACATTAAGTTTCTATGCACTTCTATCTCTCAACAAAGCAAATTTTAATGCTTCTCCAATATATTTGAACAGGATTATCTGGTATTTTTTCTCCTGAACCTTTCTTGCGGCTTTCACAACAAGAGATAGAGGGAAAAATCTTACTGAATTCTTCTAACTGTTCTGCTGTTTGGGTCACAAGTCTCTGAACAGCTAATCTATGTTTAATATCAGGGACAAAAGGTTCACCAGGTTTCCCCGACTTCCAAAATATTATTGACTAATCTTTGAGGATTTTCTGTTACTTTTGCGAAACAATATAACTCAAATGAACTGGCTACACGACTTACTCTGGCAAGAAACTGTTGCTCACACCATATTAGTTTACAGTATGATAATTGTTGTGGGGGTTTTTCTGGGGAAATTTAAACTATTCGGGATATCGCTTGGCATCACTTTTGTGCTTTTTGCAGGATTAGCTGCAGGTCATTTTGGCCTGTCAGCAAACCATCTTGTTATTGATTTTGTGAAAGACTTTGGTTTGATTTTGTTCGTATTTTCAATCGGGCTACAGGTAGGACCAGGTTTCTTCTCTTCATTCAGGAAAGGTGGACTATCACTTAATCTTTTGGCACTGATAATAGTTTTGCTTGGAGGCATAACCACATTAATATTACATTTAGTAACCGGGATGTCCCTGCCAATGCTTGTAGGCGTAATGTCGGGAGCTGTGACAAATACTCCCGGGCTGGGAGCTGCCCAACAGGCCCTTAACCAGGTTTCAGGAAATACACCCGGGTCTATTATACCTGAAATAGGTCTCGGATATGCAGTTGCCTATCCTTTTGGAATTCTGGGAATTATCCTTACTATGTTCGCGATCAGGAAGTTTTCAAGGATAGACGTTCAGAATGAATTGGCACTTTTCAACCAGTATCAGCATCCAACAGAAACTCTACCTGAAAAAATAAGTATTTTTGTAACCAATCCCAGGGTTTTCAATAAAACTATACTTGAAATTTCGAAGATAACTAAACTTGAAATTGTCATCTCACGTGTACTTCACCATGGCGAATTGATGCTTGCTTCATCAGATACTGTCATTTATGAAAACGATATTATTCTGGTAGTCACACAAAAAGGATTTATCCCGGAAATTATCAAAATATTTGGGGCACAGAGCGAAATGGACTTTACCTCCAAAGCTGGAAAGCTTATTTCTCGACGAGTGATGGTTACCAACAAAGAGGTTTTCGGGAAAGATCTCGGATCACTTAAATTGCGGACCAGGTACCATATTAATATCACCAGAGTCTACAGATCAGGTATTGAACTGGTTGCCACACAACACTTAAAATTACAGATGGGTGATAAATTAACAGTTGTCGGCGATGAAAAATCGATGGAAAAGGTGATTGATCAACTGGGGAATTCAGTAAACCGATTGAATGAACCAAATATCGTTCCTATTTTCATAGGGATATTACTTGGAGTAATACTTGGCAGTGTCCCGATTCATATTCCCGGTATTGTCAATCCAATAAAACTCGGCTTAGCAGGTGGACCACTAATAGTGGCTATATTACTTAGTAAATATGGGTATAAGTTTTCACTGGTATCATATACAACCCAAAGTGCAAATTTGATGCTCCGTGAGATAGGAATTGTTTTATTTCTTGCAAGTGTGGGGATGGCCGCAGGAGAAAAGTTCATTCCTACCCTTCTCTCAGGTGATGGCTTTATCTGGATGGGTTATGGCGCTATTATCACATTTTTCCCATTACTATCTGTCGGATTTTTTTCACGGATAATTCTCAAAAAGAACTATCTTGAGATATGCGGTTTGATCTCAGGCAGTATGACGGACCCTCCTGCCCTTGCTTATGCAAACAGTATTGCCCGGTCAGAAGCTCCTGCAGTAGCTTACGCTACAGTCTATCCATTGGTTATGTTCATGCGGATCTTTATAGCTCAGTTGTTAATATTGCTGTTTGTTTAGTAATGTAATTTTCTGAATGCTTTTAAATGTTCTGCTGTTTGAGTCACCAGTCGCTGGACTGACAGCCCATGCTCAATATCAGGTATAAAAGCTTTTGGATCGTTATTAGTAAGGAAAATATAGTGGGCATGTATCATTGACCGTAGCCATCCCGGGGGAACGTGTCCTGAAGGGAAGCTACTGAAAGGTTTGTAGTTACTTCCTACCGGCTGCCTGCTCCATACTCCAGACTTTTCTGTAAAATACTCAAAATAGTCAGATGTGCCTGAAGAGTATCGCAATGCACCTTTCTCTGCGTAAAGTTCGAAAGTAACATGGTCACCTGTGCCGGAACTGATACGGCTCGCCGAAAGTGTACCAACTGCTTTTGATACATTATCATATAGAGTAATCAGGCTGAAGAGATCAGAATCATGTGTGACATCCGTAAAATGGCCAGCTTGTAATGCATTTGTTATCTGTAACTTATTCCCTAAAAATGCTATCAGCAGACTGATGGCGTGAGAACCAAGATCTGCCATGGCTCCACCATCAGGGGCCGGCGTTAGACGCGAAGCCCTCTGATCACGATAATCTTTCTTCAGATAATCGCTGTGATAATATTTCAAGTCGAAATGGAGCGGCTTACCAAGTTTCCCCGATTGCCAAAACATAAGCGCTTCCCTTACAGATGGGGTAAAGAGATACTGAAAACCAACCTGAATTTTTATTCCGGGATGCTTTCGTATTAACCTGTCAATAGCTATCTCTTCTTCAAGGTTAGAACATACAGGCTTTTCAATATATATCCTCTTTATTGCAGCCATTTCAATAACTGCCTCCAAATGTTCATAATGCACTTTATTCGGACTCAGGATAAAAACTGTGTTTATCTTTTTGTCGGTAATAAACTCCTCTATATCAGATGATTTAAGAAACCCATATCGTTCAGCAAATGCCCTTCTCCTCTCTCTGGTAGCTGAACAGACAGATTCCAATTCAATATGAGGAGAGTCGTTATAAAAATAACGCAATGAATTGAGTGAATAAGCATGGGAGCGAGCTATACCTCCTGCCCCGATAAATCCAATAACTGCTTTTTCGTGAACCATTTGTTTGATTTTTTTAATTATAGTTCAAAAATAGACGAATTTATGGGAAAGAAAAGAATAAAAAGGCTGTTGAGTTATCAGTGAGAAATCTGTGGGCGAATGTGGAGCTGAATTAAGGCTTCACAGGCCTCACTGTCATCCTGAAATTATACATCTGCGGCATTACCTGGTATCCCGTGAAAACTGAAAGAGCTGTGCATCCCACTCCGCTTGTAGCGTAATCGAGATTGAAAGTTATTCCATCAAACGGGTGTAGCTGGTATGTGTACAATGCTTTTGTCAGGTTCTCTGTTGTATAAGGATGTGCACTGAAATTAAAGAGTTTATCTCCTTTAAATTCCAATCCTGTTCCTGTTTCATCTGTCATTTTTACCCACCTGTTATCGCACCTGAGACCATAATCCTGGGGAATAAGATAAGGTTCGTACATTTCAGTTACAATTGATTTATACACACCCGTCTTATATCCTGATTTCCTGTCGGGATAGTTCTCCTGTGGCCCGCGACCATACCATTGAACATTGGAAAGACTTTTATCGAGGATCCATTCCACTCCCACTCTTGGTAACCACGATGGCATATCGCCATCAGGAATTACAGTATGGTCAATTATAATCTCACCCGTACTGTTGATCAGGTATTTATAATGATTTAAAAATGCACCTCTTTGTGTTCCAAGTAATGTTACATTCTTAACTTCTATTGTAATATCCTGATCATCAATCACCTGAACTGTAAATGACTCATTGATTAACTGCATATTATTAAGTCCTGCAGAGTACCACTCGGTGGCTGCCATGTGGCCATTCCCATTGGTAAAGTGTTTATTGTTCGCTCTCCAGAATCCCCATTCATCAGTTTCATTGGCAAGGGGAGCACGCCATACATTCAATTCAGCCCCTTTCTTAATAAGCTCTTTGCCTTTGAACTGCATCGATGTAAGAGTACCTGTTTTCTTATCAAAAATATAAGAAAACTCATTACCTGACACCACCACTTTTTCCTTATCTTCTTTCATTGTTAATGCTGATGTTGAAGCTCTATCTATCTCCTTAACAGGCTTTAACCATGGCAATTCCATCTGATCCCATGCTATTTCAAATCCGGGTTCCGCCCATAAGGTTTTTCCTTTCTGATGGAAGCTAACCAACAAACAATACTCAACACCATCCTTAACTTCCGGCTTTTTAACCGGGATTTTTACAATGGTTTTTTCCTGTGGTGCAAGGTTAACCTGAATGATTCCTTTGTTTATGACTTCACCATCGCCCTGTAATATCCATTCTGTCTGCAACTCGCTCAGGTTCGTGAAAAGATACCTGTTGGTTATCTCGATCTCACCTTTTCCGGCAGAGATAAGTTTTACAGTAACCGGTTGAGCCGATTTTTTAATCTGCCACATCTCAGGCTGAGGACGGCGATCGGGCCATATAGATCCGTATGTTCTGGCGCCAATGCCATAACTAAAATACTCCCCTCCTTTGTTTATCTCCTCAAAATCGAGCCATAGAACAGATTGTTTTTTAAGTTCTGCCGATGGGTTATCAAGCAAATCAGGAGAGATCTCTTTTGAGAAAATACCAACCTGGTCAATTATTGCATCACAGATATATACTGATGTCTCCTGACCATGGATTTCGACATTTCTACCTATGTTAACAGGGAATGGCGTATCTCTTATATTGCCGGTCACAGCTACTTTACTGCTTTCCCTCCCATCGATTGACAAGGTTATTTCTTTGCCGTTATATTGTGCCACAATATGATGCCAGTTGTTTTCCCAGTTCCCTGGAAGAGCAATCTGTACCTTATGTTTACCTCTCGTAGTAATATAGAATTCCAATGAATCATTCCTTATCTGATGTATCCCGAACTGCCAGTTTCCTTTTGTTATCAGAGTACCCGCCGAACTACTTAATGACCGCGGATAAACCTGCAATGAAAGGGTTAGCTGGTCTCCACTGATCTCCAGCTTTTCATCCCTGTATACCTCCACCCACTGATCGTGCCCATTAAGGTCAATTCCTTTCCCTTCCACTCCTGGGACAAGCTTTGCGCGCCCCATTACATTAACCTGAATATTATTTCCGGATCCGTCATTTAGACTTGTGATTTTCTCAGTTAAACCCGTACTTACAAAATCCCAGATAGCACCGCCCATACTACGCGAATGATTATAAAAGAGCTCCCAGTACTCATCAAGGGCACCACCACCATTACCTGTGACAGCAAGGTATTCGTCAAGGAATGATGGCCGCGGATCGACACTGTCAGGCACGACAAACACATTGGTTATCAGGTTATAGAGCTGAGGATATCGTGGACCTATGATATCTTCGCATTTGTGCGAGAAAGCATTACCACCGTACATCCAGAAACGGGTTTTGTCATACTTTTTCCCTTCATCGATAACTGCACATATATTTTCTCCTTCGCCACTCTCATTACCTGCACTCCAGATGAGAACAGAAGGATGATTTCTGTCACGCAGAACCATTTTACGGGATCTTTCACGATACATCTCCTCCCACTCATTTAATGTTGACACATATTGTGTTGCATGCGATTCATCGCCTGTTTCGTCAACAACATAGATACCATATTCATCGGCCAGTTCAAGATATCTGGTAACCGGTGGATAATGGGATGTTCTTACACAGTTGATATTGAACTGTTTAAAGAGGTTCAGGTCCTTTCTTATTGTCTCCTCATCCATGGTATGCCCGAGGGTAGGATGCTGCATATGACTGTTTATCCCGTTCAGTTTAACAGCCATCCCATTAAGGTAAAAGACCTGATTCCTTATCTCGGTCTCTTTGAAACCAATCCTGCCGCTAATCACCTCTACAGCTTTACCTGATGAATTAATAAGCTCTAAAATGAGGGTATAAAGGTTTGGATATTCGGCCGACCATTTGGCCGGATTTTTAATCTCATCTGATATTTTAACTGTTTGTTTGTTCCCTTCCGTGACTGAGAATTTACCTGAAACCATAGTACTGATAATCTTCCTGGCAGAATCGTAAAGTGTCGCCTTTACTGTGAAATCATTAACAACAGCTTCAGAATAATTCTTCACATCTACTGACAAATCGAGACGTGCATCAGCATAGTTTTCATCGAGATCGGTCGTAGCATTCCAGTCAAAAACATGTGTTTCAGGTGTAGCAAATAGCCACACATCATCAAATATTCCAGCCAGTCGCCAGTAATCCTGATCTTCGAGATAATAACCATCAGAATATTTATAAACATTAACTGCTATTGTGTTCTTTCCCGGTTTAAGGTACTTAGTTATGTTATACTCAGCAGGCTCCTGACCACCTTCGTTATAACCAACCTCTGTGCCGTTTATCCAGACAAATGAAGCTGATTGCGTCTTTTCCATACGCAGGAAAACCTCCCGATCCTTCCATGCACCAGGAACATTAAATGTTCTGCGGTATGATCCTGTAGGATTATATTCTTTCGGTATATATGGCGGATTCGGTGGAAAAGGTGTTTTAACATTACGAAACAGGGGATCACCAAAACCCTGCATCTCCCAGTTTGATGGCACATGTATAGTATCCCACTTTTTATCATTGAAGTTTTCTTCAAAGAACTTGTCTGGTGTTCCTTCAGGCGTACTGGCAAAATGAAATTTCCAGGTGCCATTAAGTGAGAGGAAACTGGCTGCATCTGAGCGACTATTCCTTAAAGCCTCATCAACAGTAGTATATGGAACCAGCGGAGTATGTCCATCCTCCTGATTCATCTCAAATACTTTCGTATTCTCAAGGTAGTTATAAATGTTTGATAAAAAAGGTTTTTCCTGCGCTGAAGCAAGAGCAGCAGCTGAGCATAAAAGCAAAACAGATAGTATTCTTTTCATTTTTAATAGCTTTTAGTGGTAGGGAAATTTACGAAAAAAAGATAAATATAAGACAGATGCCTATTGATTAAATTGAGTTCAGTGTCAAGTTCGGACTGATCTCCGGAGATTCCTAGCTTTGCTACTAATGACAATAATTTATAAGATACACATTATATGATACTTGTGGGTCATTAAAAACCATGAAATATTTTTGTATTGGCCTTTGGAACCATAGTGTTTTTCAGTCGTGGTAAAATATGAGATGGAGATCCCTCACTATCGTTCGGGATGACAGGGCTTTTTGTGGTCACTTGAGGGTAGGGTAGCAGAGATCGGGCGCTGCCCGATCTCTGCTACCCTACCCTCTAAAATAATGAGGAATCTCCATCTGCATAACAACATGCAATAAAAAGGTAATTTGAGTTTAAATAAAGTTGGCGAAATACTCCTTGGCTCTGCCACGGAGATAGTCAACTTTAAGAATTTTCTTTAATTCTGGTACAAAATTTGTTGATCAACAGGTTAACATTAGTTCCTAACCTGATTCAGATATGACGATATTCAAATTATTTGTTTTAGTGCTGACGATGTTATTCAATGCTCCTTCTTTTGGGAGGAGTTTTAATCTTCAATATCCTTATAATGAGGACTCTCTGAGGATTATTGAAAAAGTATATCTGCACACAGACCGTGATAGTTATTATCTTGGTGATGATATCTGGTTCAAAGCATACCTTATCGATGCTTCAGACCGGTTCCTCTCCAACCATAGCAGCAATCTGCACGTGGAATTGATTTCTCCCGACGGTGAAATAATCGACAGTCGTGTTGTCAAAATAACCGAAGGTCTGGGAAATGGGGATTTTCATTTATCTTATACCCTTTAAACACCCTCTCCAAACACAAGGCGCTGTTTAGTTTTGAAATTATTATTACAGAAATGACTATAGTAGCCAATAATTAATAAATTAGCAATTCAATATGAACATAAAAAAACTCCATAACCTTAAAACTTTAGAGATGAACAAACCCGGTATTTTCAGTAAAATTATTGCAGTTCTGACCATCATACTGGTCTTTTCAGCATGTAATAAAGCTCCTGAGGGGGACAAGCTTAATGTAAATTATGAAAAATATGTAATGCCAAACGGACTCCAGGTAATACTCCATACCGATCATTCCGATCCAATGATCTCATATGCGATTATGTACCATGTCGGTTCAAGCAGGGAAGTACCCGGCAAGACAGGATTTGCCCACCTGTTCGAACATCTGCTTTTCAGTGGTTCGGAGAATGTTCCGACCGGAACCTTCGACAAAATAATTGAAGGTGTGGGAGGATCGAATAATGGATTCACCTCACGGGATGTGACAACCTATTTCGAAATGTTTCCAAGGAATGCCCTCGAAAAAGTATTGTGGCTCGAATCCGACCGAATGGGCTTTTTCATAAATTCAGTAACACCACGCTCTATGGCCATTCAGCAGAATGTGGTTCAGAATGAAAAAAGACAGACTGAAGATAATTCACCTTATGGATTTACAGAATATGTTATCAGTAAAAATCTCTACCCTGCTAGTCATCCATATAACTGGGAGGTGATTGGCGAAATGGACGATATTAAAAATGCTTCACTTGACGATGTTAAAAACTATTATAACCATTTCTACGGGCCTAATAATGCTACTCTTGTTCTTGCAGGTGATTTTAATCAAGATTCTGTTAAGCTACTGATTAACAAATATTTCGGTGAGATTAAATTGCATGGAGAAGTTACTGGACGTTCAGAAATGATTCCAACTCTGGAAAAGACTGTAAAACTTTATCATGAGGACAATTTTGCCAATGCACCTGAGATCACAATGGTCTGGCCTGTTCCCCAGGCATATGAGAAAGATGCTTATGCTCTCGATTTTCTGGCAAAAATTCTTGCCGATGGCAAGAAAGCACAATTATACAAAGTACTGGTTAAGGAGAAACAGTTGACATCAAGGACATCAGCATATAACAGTTCCGGTGAGCTTAGTGGTGAATTCGCAATTACGATAAGAGCTAACCAGGGGAAAAACCTGAAAGAGATTGAGGATGCTGTATTTGAAGCTTTCGACCGTTTTGAGAAAGAGGGAATAACAGAAAGGGATATTGAAAGAGTTAAGGCTTCAACCGAGAAAGACTTCTACAATGGTATCTCCAGTGTTTTCAGCAAATCACTTCAACTTGCCTTCTATAACACCTTTTTAAATGATCCTGGTTATATTGAAAAAGATATTGAAAATATAAAGGCAGTTACTCTGGCTGATGTGCAGATGGTTTATGATAAATACATTAAAGGAAAACCACACGTTGTGACCAGTTTTGTCCCGATAGGAGAAACTGAAATGGTTGCAGAAAATTCAGTTGCGGCCGGTGTAAAGGAGGAGAATATCAACGAAGCCAGCCAGGTGGAGATTGCACAAGGTGGTGATGATAAAATTGAAAAAACTCCTTCCACTATTGACAGGATCAATGAGCCACCTGCAGGTAAAGAGCCGGAGATCACTGTTCCTGAAATTTGGAAAGCATCATTAGCAAATGGAATACAGGTTTATGGCATCGAGAACAGGGAATTACCTCTGGTTAGTATAAATATGGCAATAAATGGCGGTGTATACCAGGATGATATATCACTCCCCGGAGTAGCCGGAATGATAACAAGTGTTCTCCCACAGGGTACAAAAAACAAGACTCCTGAAGAGCTGGAGGAAGAGATTGAGCTTCTTGGTTCAGATATTAATATGTATACAGGAAGAGAGGAGATTACTTTCAGTGCAAACTCACTTTCCAGAAACTTCGGGAAGACTATATCGCTTATGAAGGAGATGCTTCTCGAACCACGATGGGATTCAGCAGAATTCTCAATGGCACAGCTGCGCACAAAGAACCGGATAATTCAGGCAGAAGCTCAGCCAGGAAGAGTTGCCAGTCAGTATTTCTTAAAATTACTGTACGGGACAGACAATATATTTGGCTATAATACATCCGGAACCAGGGAATCGATCGACATGATAAAAATGGACGATCTGAAAGCTTATTACGATAAGAACTTCTCACCTTCCATTACGAAAATACAGATAGCAGGTAATATATCAAAAGAAGATGCACTGAAAGCTTTAAAACCACTTGAAACGGATTGGAAAGCTAAAGATGTGACAATGAACAATTATAAGGTTCCGGCAGGACCTGAAAAATCACAGATATATTTTATTGATATCCCGGGATCACGCCAGTCTGTGATATATATTGGTTATCTGGCTCTTTCAAGAGACGACCCTGACTATGTAAAGGCAGATTTTATTAATTACAGGCTGGGAGGAGCATTCACCAGCTTCCTTAACCAGATACTTCGCGAAGAAAAAGGATTCACTTACGGAGCATCAAGCTATTTCCAGGAGATGAAAGTCAAAGCACCATTTATAGCTGCCTCTCAGGTTCGTTCTGATGCCACTCTTGAATCAGTGAAAATTTTCAAGGATGAGATGGAAAAGTACCGCAATGGACTTTCAGATAGTGATCTTCAGTTTACCAAAGACTGTATGATCAGGTCAAATGCCCTGCGTTTCGAAACAAATGGCTCATTGGTTGGTATGCTGTCGACAATTTCAAAATATGGTCTTCCTGATGATTTTGTCATGAAGGAAGAGTCTGTGATCAATGGTATGACTGCAGAAAATGCCAAAGCAATTATCGATAAGTATATTGTCCCGGGAAAAATGGTTTATGTTGTTGTTGGAGATGCTGCCACGCAACTTAAACCTCTGGAGAAGATTGGATTTGGCAAACCGGTGCTGGTTAAAAATAAAGAATAATTGCGCTGTTGCGCCTTTATGCCGTTGAGCCGTTGTACCTCTACACCCCTATATCATACACCATCAGCGAGTTACCATAGAAGTCTCGGACCGGCATCAGGCCATTTTCACAAATATAAGATCAATATGCACTTAACCAAAAATTTCTGATATGTTCTTAAACGATAAGATGATTTTCACCGGAACATATTAATTGTTAAAGAATTAATAATATTTTTTATTTAGGATATTTTATTCTAAATTTATTTTTTTAACCATTTAATATATTCACTATGAGTTTAAAACGCCGTGAATTCATCAAATTAGGTGGTATTACAGTTGCAGGCTCTATGGTCATTCCAACAATTCTTCAATCATGCAAGGGAGCGCCGGTTACCGATACTGCTGCCGGTTACCTCAACCATTTTGAAGTTACACCGGAACAACTGCAAAAGGTAATACTTGCTGCTATGGGAAAAGGCGCTGACTATGCAGACCTTTTCTTTGAACATACTGTGACTAACAACACAGCACTTCAGGATAAAAAAGTAAACAGGGCATATTCCAATGTTATGTTTGGTGTGGGCATAAGAGTGCTTAAAGGCGACCAAACAGGCTTTGCATATTCTGAAGACACCTCTCTTTATGCTATGCTTAGGGCAGCTAAGACTGCAGCAAATATAGCAGAGAATAGTCTAACTTATGAACCGGCAATTTTGAATGAATTTGAGCCGGCTTCATATTATAAAATTGAAAATCCGTGGGAAGAGATTCAGATTAAGGATAAAATTCCTTTCATGACACGGATGAATGATAAGATCTTTGATGGTGATAAAAGAGTTACAAAAGTTGATATTTATTTAAACGACTCAACTTCACATATACTTTTTTATAATTCTGAGGGAATTCTATCGTGGGATTACAGACCTATGACCTATCTCTATGCACGATGCACAATGGAGGAAAACGGCAGGATCGAAAACTCATCTTCCTCTCAATCATATCGAAAAGGCTTTGAGTTTCTTACCGACGATATGGTTGATATCCTTGCCAGTCAAGCCGTTGAAAAGACAGCCCTCTTATTTAATGCAGTAAAACCCAAGGCAGGAGAAATGGAGGTAGTAATGGGAGCGGGTGAATCCGGAATACTTTTGCATGAAGCAATGGGGCATTCGTTTGAGGCTGATTTTAACAGGAAAAAGACTTCAATATTCTCTGATAAAATGGGACAAAAAATTGCAGAGAATTTTGTTACAATTGTTGATGATGGCACCATTCCAAATAATCGTGGCTCGCTTAACATTGACGATGAAGGAATAAGAACAGAGAAAACAGTACTGGTTAATAATGGTACTCTGACCAGCTATATCCACGACAGGATAAGTGCAAAACATTATAATGTAAATCCAACAGGCAATGGCAGGCGTCAGGATTTCAGGAATGTGCCAATACCAAGAATGAGATCAACCTATATGGAAAACGGACCGCATAAAAAAGATGAAATAATAGCCAGCGTTAAGAACGGGATTTATGTCACTGAATTCAGCAACGGACAGGTAAATATTGGTCCCGGCGATTTCACCTTCTTTGTCAAGTTTGGCTATATCATTGAAAATGGAAAACTTACACTTCCGATTAAGGATATTAATATTATAGGTAACGGACCACAGGCACTTGCCGATATTACTATGGTTGCAGATGATTTGAAGATATCTGATACTCCTAGTGTCATGACAATTTAATTATGAAACGTAATATTTTGACAGTTTTCGATCAGCTTTATATTTTGTGAAGCTCCAGTAAATTTTTCGTTTATCGAAATTATTTTGTTTGCACCACGATTTAACT
>Ga0307377_10002645_pt1 | contig 20906 bp, 14 predicted proteins | sample TR3MG_FD_202535 | JGI IMG/M metagenome (GOLD analysis project Ga0307377, IMG submission 202535) | Soil microbial communities from Risofladan, Vaasa, Finland - TR-3 | ecosystem: Environmental > Terrestrial > Soil > Coastal area > Acid sulfate soil | place: Finland: Risofladan, Vaasa | collected...
CCGTCGTCCTCGACCGCTACCTCGAGCGCGGCGGGAGAGAGGACGGGCAGCGGCGCCTGAAGCCTCTCCTCACCGTCGCGAACCTCGCGCTCTGGCTGATCGGCACGCTGTTCCTCCTGGACAACATCGGCTTCAAGATCTCGAGCGTGGTGGCGGGCCTCGGGATCGGCGGCATCACCGTCGCCCTCGCGAGCCAGGCCATCCTGGGCGACCTGTTCAGCTACTTCGTCATCCTCTTCGACCGGCCCTTCGAGCTCGGCGAGTTCATCGCGACCGATGACGTCGCCGGGACCATCGAGGCGATCGGCATCAAGACGACGAAGATCCGGGCGGCCACGGGCGAGCAGGTAGTCGTGAGCAACTCGCGGCTGATCGGCGGCAAGCTGCACAACTACAAGCGCATGGAGCGCCGCCTCGTGATCTTCCCCGTGCGGGTCGCCTACGGCGTCGATCCGGGAAAGCTCGCCGCCATCCCGGCGATCCTCCGCGAGGCGGTGACGGCGCAGGAGGACACGGACTTCGGCCGGGCCCACCTCAAGGAACTGGGCGAGTCCGGCCTCAACTACGAGGTCGTGTACACCGTCACGAACGCGGACTACCTGCGGTACATGGACATCCAGGAGGCCATCAACCTGCGCATCGTCGAGGCCTTCGGCCGGGAGGGGATCGAGTTCGCCCTCCCGACGCGGGCGATCAGGATGGGGCGGGACCAAGCTCCCGGGCGCTAGGGCCGCCCGCCGAGGCCGCTTCCGCCGCAGGGCGCGCGCGGCGAGCCGGCCGGACAAGCTGTCAAATACAGTATACTGCTATTGACAGTACACCTCGCCGCGAGTACCTTTCGTCCATGGACAAGCCCGCGATAGGCCACAAGCAGAGCCGCCACTTGGCCGCCTTCGTCCTTCTCTTCCTGAGGGAGGAACCTTCCCACGGCGCGGCCTTGCTCGCGCGCATGGAGGCCGAGATGCCCCACTGCCTGGCCGACAGCGCCGGCTTGTACCGGACGCTCCAGGCGCTGGAGCGGGAGGGGGCGGTGGTGACGAGCTGGGAGGCCCAGGCTTCGGGAGCCCCGCGCAAGGTGTACACGGTCACGCGGAAGGGGCGCGCGGCCCTTCGCGTCTTTGACGAGGATATCCGCGATCGCGAAGAGAATCTTCGCTTCTTTCTCAAGCGTTACCGAGCGATAGGGGAGGACTGACCATGGAAGGGATAGGAACGGGATACGATGGAGCGATGGCGGGCGAAGGCGCGCCGAGGCCTCGACGCTTCGCCTCGCTGGGCACGCTGGGGGTGCTCTCGACGGGCCATCTCCTGAACGATCTGTACAGCAACTTCCTGCCTCAGCTCCTGCCCTTCCTCCTCGTGCTGATGCCCGGATTCACGGCGACGCAAGCCGCGATACTCGTGGCCTCTTTCAACATCTCCTCCTCGCTCTTCCAGCCGATCTTCGGCTTCGCCGTGGACGGCAAGGGGCATACCTGGCTCATCTACGTCGGCACGCTCTGGATGGCCGTATTCCTGAGCCTCACGGGACTGGTCCACAGCTACGTCCTCATGGTGGCGCTCGCGGCGATGGCGGGACTCGGCACCTCCGCCTTCCATCCGCCCGCCTCGGCCATGGTCCACGGCCTGAGCGCGCGCTACAAGGCGGTGTACCAGTCGGCCTTCGTGGCCTTCGGCAACTTCGGCTTCGCCCTCGCCCCGCTCGCCCTGGTCCCGCTCTTCCAGGCCTTCGGGCTCGGGGCTTCGACCCTCCTCATCATTCCCGGGGCCTTGGCCGCGGCGATCCTCTTCTTCGCCCTTCCTCGCCAGACGAGGCGCCGCGAGGGAGCGGTCACCCTGCGCGCGGCGTGGGTTACGATCAGGAAGTCCGCGAGGGAGCTGGCCGCCATCATGGCGGTCATCTCCGTGCGCTCGGCGGCCTACACGGGGCTCCTGGCGCTCCTGCCCCTGTATTTCCACTCCCGCGGCGTGTCGAACATCGACGCGAGCCGGATGCTCACCCTCATGCTCTTCACGGGCGCCTTCGGCGGCATCGCGGGCGGCTTCATCTCGGACCGCTGGGGCCGCAAGATCCTCATCGTCGGCTCGCTCGTCCTGGCGACGCCGCTGTTCTTCGGCTTTCTCGCGACCGCGGGCACGGCCAGCCTCGTCTTCCTGGCCCTGGCCGGAGCCGCCCTCCTCGCGAGCTTCTCGGTGACCACCGTCGCCGCGCAGGAGGCCATTCCCGAGCACAAGGCCATGGCCGCCGGCCTGAGCCTCGGCTTCGCCAACGGACTCGGAGCCCTGGCCGTCATCTTCATCGGGAGGGTGGGCGACCTCTGGGGCCTGCCCCAGGCCGTGGCGCTCCTGGTTTCCCTGCCCTTGGCCGCCGGGCTTCTGGGGCTCTTCCTGCGGCATCACCCGGGCCAAGCGGCCCCGAAGCGCCCTTGAGGCGGCGCCGCAAAAGATCCCTTAGCCTTCCGCGGCGCTTCATCGCAGGCGAAGGCCGATCCGGCTGATCCCGGGAGAGGCGAGCCCGAAATCGGAGAAGCGGGCCGATTCTCCCCCTCCCTCCTCTCAATCCCCCCTCGAATTGCGCCGAAAGATACTGAGGACGCGACGCAGGCGAAATCGGGACCCGGTTTCGCCTGCGCGTCATGTATACTCGGCACGGAGCCGTTCATCAGCAGCATCCGCCTGAACCGAAGGAGCGCCTAGTTCATGGGCACCGAATCCAAGCGAGAGAATCTTCATCTGATCGCCGGCATCCGCAAGCGGGTGGCCTTCGCGGTCTACGGGGTCCTGGCTTTCTTCCTGTTCTCCGGCGAGTTCATGGACTCCGTCTTCAACAATCGGCTCGACGACCGGGGCGCCGACCTCGGGGCCCGCCTGCTCTTCGCGTTCAAGCCGACGGTGATCGCGCTCTATGTCGCGCTGTCGATCTGTCTGTACGCCCTGATCATGTGGTATCTGCGTCCGCTTCTGCGCTTCCTCGCCGACGGGAAGGATCACCAGAGGGCGCGCAGCGCCGCCATCAACGTGCCCTGGGTCATCATCGTCTTCCAGCTCGCGGCCTGGACGATCGGCACGACTCTGTACTATCTCCTGGAAGGCTGGAAGGCCGAGAGCGGCATCCCCTTCGCCATGGGAATCCTCCTGAAGATCGGGGCGGGCTTGCCGGCCGGGGTCTACATCTCCATCCTCTTCAATCTCATCCTCATCCCGACCAAGCGACGGCTCGGCATGACCGAGATGCATCGCAACGAGAACGATGTCTTTTCCCGCTGGCGCGACCATATCGCCGTGGCCGCGGCGGCCGTCTTCATGACGATCAACTACAGCTACATCGTCTATTACTACTCGAAGGCCAGCGTGGACCTCAACTTCGGGGACTTCTACGGGCCCCTCATCGTGCTGGGCATCCTGTTCGGCGCGGTCGCGGTCGGACTGATCGCGATCTCCAAGCGGGAGTATTCCGTCCAGATCGAGTCCATCCACTCGGTGCTCCGCGACATGGCGGCCGGCGCGACGCGATCCGATCGGCGCATCCGCATCCTCAACTTCAACGAGCTGGGGCAGACCGCGACCTACATCAACATCATCCTCGACGGCTTCGCGAGCAATCTCCGCAGGATCAGCGACACCGCCGGGCTCCTGGCCGAATCCTCGCAGCGGCTTTCGATCACGGGCCAGCAGAACGCGGCGCTCTCGAACCAGGTGGCCTCCAGCACCGCCGAGATCGTCTCCACCATGGACAGCCTGAATCAGCAATCCGCCGGCATCGGCGGCCAGGTCAAGCAGGTGGAGGAGCAGGCCATACGCATGAAAGAGGGCGTGTACGACGGCTCCACCATCACCAAGGAAAACATCGCCAAGATGCAGGAGCTGACCTCGTCCTACGCCGAGACCATCGAGGGGATGAAGAATCTCGGCGAGCAGATCACCGGCATCTGGGAAATCGTGAAGATCATCAACGGCATAGCGGGCCAGATCAAGATCATAGCCTTCAACGCCGCGCTGGAGGCCTCCTCGGCGGGCGAGGCCGGGAAGAACTTCGAGATCGTGGCCGGGGAGATCCGCCGCCTGGCCGACAGCACGGTGGCCTCGACCAACGAGATCCGCGCGAAGATCGGCGACATCCAGCACGCCTCGGACGCCCTCATCGGCTCGTCGGTGGCGGACACCCTCAAGATCCAGGACGCCCGGCTGATGTCCGGCAGGCTCGAGAAGGTTTTCGAGACGATCCTCGACTCCTCGGAGACCTCGTCGGAGTCGGCGATGATGGTGAGGACCGCCGTCGAGCAGCAGATCGACGCCTTCGAGCAGGTGCTGATCACCCTGCGCCAGATAGCGGAGGGCATCCACGAGTTCGCGGGCTCGATCGAAGAGACCAGCGTCACGACGGACCTGCTGCGGAAGATGGTGGACGATCTCAATGCCATCGTGGAAAGCTCGGAAGAGAGGAAGTAGGGATGGCCAAGCTGAGCCGAGTGATCGAGGTCGACCCGCAGAAGTGCGTCAATTGCCACGCCTGCATCGCGGCCTGCCCCGTCAAGTACTGCAACGACGGCACCGCCGACCACGTGGAGGTCGACCCCGACCTCTGCATCGGCTGCGGCTCGTGCATCGCCGCCTGCACGCACGGCGCCCGCAGGGGCGTGGACGATTTCCCGCGCGCTCTCGCGGCCCTCCGCTCGGGCGAGCGGATGATCGCCATTTCGGCCCCGGCCATCGCGTCCAACTTCCCCGGGTCCTACCTGCGCGTCCAGGGCTGGCTGCAGAGTCTGGGCGTGCGCGACTTCTTCGACGTGAGCTTCGGCGCCGAGCTGACCGTCAAGTCCTACGCGGACTACATCAGGAACGCCGCTCCGGGCACCGTGATCGCGCAGCCCTGTCCGGCCGTCGTTTCCTACGTGGAGCTGTACCAGCCCGAGCTGCTGCCCTATCTGGCGCCGGCCGACAGTCCCATGCTCCACACCGTGAAGATGATCCGCGAATTCTATCCGGTGTACAACGGCTACAAGATCCTGGTGCTCTCGCCCTGCTACGCCAAGCGCCGCGAGTTCGACGAGACGGGCCTGGGCGACTACAATGTCACGTTCAGGTCCCTCGCGGACCACATCGAGTCCGAGGGCATAGACCTGCGCTCCTATCCCGAGATCGACTTCGTCGGGGACGCCGCCGAGCGCGCCGTGCTCTTCTCCTCGCCCGGCGGCCTGCTGCGCACCCTGGCGAGGGACAACCCCGAAGCCGCCGGGCGCACGCGGAAGATCGAGGGGCCGGAGACGCTCTACGATTACCTCAAGAAGCTGCCGGCCATGATCAACCTGGGCTACGCGCCCCTGCTCGTGGATTGCCTGAACTGCGACATGGGCTGCAACGGCGGCCCCGGCACCCTCAATATCGAGAAGTCGATCGACGAGATCGAGGCCCTCGTCGAAAAGCGCAGCGCCGACATGCGCGCGGCGTACCGCAAGCGGGGCCTGGGCTCGTCCGAGGCCGCGGCCGACCGCCGCGTGAACCGCGTCGTCGCCAAGTACTGGAAGCGGGGGCTCTACGGCCGCGGCTACCAGAATCTGTCGGGCAACAACGTGGTGCGCATCCCGGGCAAAGCCGAGTTCGAAGACATCTACCAGCGCATGCACAAGCGCGACAAGAAGGACTTCCTCAATTGCGGCGCCTGCGGCTACGACAATTGCGAGGCGATGGCCGTCGCCATCCACAACGGCCTCAACAAGCCGAGCAATTGCTTCCATTACGAGCGCGCGAGCCGGCTCGAGATGACCGCCATGCTCTTCGCGGGCATCCGGGAGTCGGCCCAGAGGCTCGCCGAGGCGCTGGGCCGCATGACGGCCCAGGATCGCTCCGCCGGGCCGGGAGAGACCGTCTCGATCCACGACATAGCCCGCATCTCCGGCGAGATGCGCTCCTCGATCGAGGCGGGCATGAGCTACATCGAGTCGACCATCGCCAACATGGACGGGATCCGCTCCTCCAACAAGGTCACGGTGGAGCACATGGGCTCCCTGAACGAGCAGATCCAGAGCATCACGGAGATACTCGGGCTCATCTCGGCGATTGCCGACCAGACCAAGATCATAGCCTTCAACGCCGAGCTGGAAGCCTCGGCGGCCGGCGAGACCGGACGGAGTTTCGAGATCGTGGCGGCCGAGATCCGCCGGCTCGCGAACAGCACGGTGGACGCCACCGCGCGCATCAAGCAGAAGATCGAGGGCATCCAGGCCTCTTCGCTGAAGCTGGGCGAGTACTCCCGCCGCGAGAGCGCGAGCATCCATGAGGGCTCCGGGCTCACCGTCAAGCTGCGCGATGTCTTCAGCCATCTGGCGGACTATTCCGTGGAGTCTGATCGGAAGATAAAGAGCTCGATAGACGAGCAGGTGGGCACCTTCAACCAGACTCTCGACGAGCTGGATCGCATCATCCATGAACTCGACCAGTATGTCAGCCGATAGGGGACCAAAAAGGCATGCGCATGAAAGACTACGATGAGGCCTCTCCTCCGAAGCTCCCTTCGGAGACCGCGGAGAAGCGGGGGGCCGCATATCGGCACCGCGGGCTGACCCGCACCTTGTGCGTGGGCGTCAGCGTCCCCTTCGCCGCCCTGATGCTCATGCTGCTTCTGGCGGCCGTGCTGGCCATGCGCGCTAATGTCGATCGCCTGGCCGAGGCGACGGCGAAGCGCGCGCTGGCTTCGGCCGAGGGCGTGGCGGAGAGCGAGCTGCGGGGCGCGATGGTCGGCTTCCTGAAGGCCAAGGCCGAGAGCGCCTGGGACCTGCTCGCCTCCCTGGACGAGCGCGCGGGCCATGGCCGGATGTCGAAGGCGCAGGCCTTCGCGACCGCCAGGCAGCTGCTGTCGAGCCCGGATTTCGGCGGCCTGGGAGCGGCCGGCTACTACGCCGCGGTCGACGGCAGGGGATTCTGGCCGCTGCACCCCTTGGCCAGGGCCCGCGAGGCCGAAAGGCTCCCCTTCGTGCGGGAAGCCCGGGCCCTGGGCGAAGGCTACCTGGAGTACCGCTTCCAGGATGCCGGCGACGCGGGTCCGGACGAGAAGGCCGCCTACGTGACGCGTTATGCGCCGCGGGACCTGCTCGTGTGGGCCGTCGTCGACGAGGCCGGGTTCCTGAAGCGCCTCGACCCGGCGAGGCTCGATGCCTGGATCCGCCCGCTCGGCGGCGAGGAGTCCGGGGACTTCTTCCTGCTCGACGCCTCCGGGAACGTCGCGCTCGGCCGGGACCGCTACGGCATCGCCGCCGCCGCTTCGGCCGCCTCGGCAGCCGAAGCGGCGAAGCCTGCGACGGCGCGCCTCCGTGCGCGCGGCGAGAGCCTGCGCGTGGACTACGGTCCCCTGCCCGAGACGCCCTGGACCCTGGTCTCGGTGACCCGCCTCGGGCCCTACGATCGGCTCGTGGCCGCCGCGGCCCTGACCATGGCGGCGGCGCTGCTCCTCGCGGGCCTGACGATCAATCTCGCCCTGCGCCTCCTCCTCGCCCGCCACCTCAGGCCCATCCGCGACATGCAAGCGGTGGCCGACAAGGTGTCCTCGGGCGACCTGAGCGGCCGGATAGAGGAGAACGCCGACGACGAGATCGGCGAGGTCTCCCGGATGTTCAATCGGGTGATGGACGAGTTCGCCGAGCTCCTGCGCAAGGTGAAGGCGGTGATAGCCGTCCTGGGCGGCTCCATCCAGAACCTGAGCACCTCGACCCAGGAGATCGCCAGCACCTCCAACGAACAGGCCGCCTCGGTGAAGGAGGTCCTGAGCACGATGGAGGACTCGGACCGCCTGTCGAAGGGAGTGGAGGTCAAGATCCAGGAAGTGGCGCGGATAGCCAACCACACCAAGGGCAACGTCGAGCGCGGCTTCGAGCTCATCCAGAGCAGCCTGGGCAAGATGGAGGAGATCCGCTCCACCAACGCCCAGACCATCGTCGGGATCAAGACCCTGGGCGACCTCATCGAGACGATCTGGGATATCGTCAACATCATCAACGGCATAGCCGATCAGACCAAGATCATCGCCTTCAACGCCGAGCTGGAGGCCGCGGCCGCCGGCGACGCCGGCAAGAACTTCAGGATCGTGGCCGGCGAGATCCGCCGCCTGGCCGACAGCACGGTGGATTCCACCAACGAGATCAAGGAGAAGATCAACGAGATCCAGCACGCCTCGGACAAGCTCATCCTGGCCTCGGAGGAGGGGACCCAGCGCATCCGCGAGGGCTGGGACGTCTCCAGCAACATCCGCGGGGTCTTCGAGGACGTGCTGCGCTCCAGCGAGGTCTCGGCCAACTCGGCCAACGACATCAGCCGCTCCATCAACATGCAGGTCCTTTCCTTCGAGCAGATCTTCCTCACCCTCAAGCAGATTTCGGAGAGCATAGACAATTTCGTGGAATCCACCTCCTACACCACGGAGGTTTCCGACAGGCTCAAATCGATCTCCGAGACCTTCCGGGCCCAGGTCGACTCGTACTCCGCCGGAGACGCGCCGGGCGGACGCAGGGGAGGCAGCTGATGGACAACGCATCCCTCCTCAGGACCTTGACGGAGCGGGCGGCCCGGAACCGCGTCAAGGACGAGAGCGGCGACCGGAGCCTGGCCAAGTACGTGGTGTTCATGATCGGCGAGCGGAGCTACGCCCTCCCGGCCGACCGCGTACGCGAGATTTCCTTCGACAACGAGCTGTACTACGTGCCCTTCCTCCCCTCCTACGTCCGCGGCTACGCCAACCGGCACGGCCAGCCCTTCACCGTCCTCGACCTTCGCATGCTCTTCGAGAAGAGCGCGCTCGATTCCTCCACCCTCCTCATCCTGAACATCGACAACGATCAGCTCGCGCTGCTCATCACGGACGTTGACGAGATCGTCAAGCTCCCGGCCGGGGCCGTCCATCCCCTGGCCTCCGAGGAAGAGAGCGCCCGGTACTTCGCCCACTCGATCACCGTGGAGGAGCGGGAAGTCTTCGTCATCGACGTCGGGACCCTCCTCCAGCGACTGGAGCGAGACGTTGAGCGAATCTGAGGAGCTGCGCGTCCTGTTCGTGCAGTACGACCGCGTCCATTTCCTGCTCAACCGGACGCAGTGCGCCTCCAGCCTCTTCGCCTCGGAGGTGCAGGAGGTCGGCTCGCGCCACCGCTACCTCCACGAACTCCTCCGGGTCGGCGGGCGGCGGCTCCTCTTCTTCGATCTGCAGCTCTTCCTGCGCGAGACCTTCCGCGCCCGGGGGAGCGCGGGCGCCCAATTGGCGGTGATCGGCGAGCTCTCCGGCTTCGAACGGCGCACGCGCGAGCTCTTCCGGAGCTCGGTCTTTCCGCGCCTGGGACGCCTGGAGCTGGACACCGAGAGGATAGCCTTCCGCATCCCCTCCAACACCGTCATGAAAAGCCTGAAGCCGGACGAGCTGGAGCCGCACAACCTCTCGATCCGGCGGCCCCTGGCCGCGCGCGGGGTGCTGGCCGTGCACCCCACCGAGGAATCCATGGGCTTCCTGCTCGACCTCGATCTCCTCGTCGGATCGAGACTGCTCTTCGCGGGCGCCGGAAGGAAAGAGGAAAGCGAATGAAGGTGCTCGTGGTCGACGATTCGATCCTGATGCGCAATATCCTGAAGGAGCTGTTCCGGGACGCGGGCGTCACCGTCCTGGGCGAGGGCAGCGACGGCCGCTCGGCGGTGGAGCTGAACCGCAGCCTGCGCCCGGACCTCATCGTGATGGACATCAACATGCCCAACATGGGCGGCCTCGAGGCCACGACGGCCATCATGGGCGAGTGTCCGACCGCCATCGTCATCTTCTCCAACGAAATCGACGCGAAGATTTCCTTCCAGGCCATCCAGGCCGGGGCCGTCGAGGTCGTCGCCAAGCCCGACATCGACCAGTTCAACGATGCGGCCTATACGGGCAAGCTCCTGAAGACCCTGAGCGCGGCCGCCGGAATCTTCGGCGAGGGGCGGCTCCGCGCCGCCTGCGCCCCCGGCGAGGCCCTCTCGCCCCCTGCGGACAAGGCGCGCTCCCTCCGCTTCGCGGGCCCGAGGCGCGTCGAAGCGGTGGTCATCGGCGCCTCGACGGGCGGCCCCGTGGCGGTGCGCGACCTCCTGCGCGGCCTGCCGGCCGACTTCCCCGCGGGCATCGCCCTGGTGCAGCACATCGAGGAGCGCTTCGACAAGGGCTACGCCGAGTGGCTCGACGGCGAGTGCGGGCTCCGCGTGCGCCTGGCCCGCGCCTCCGACTGCTTCACGCCCGGCGAGGTGATCGTCGCGCCCTCGGGCAGCCATCTCGTCTGCGCCGAGCGCCGCCTTCTCCTCGCCGACACCCCTCCCGTGGGGAATCAGAAACCGAGTGTCGATCGGCTCTTCGAGACGGCGGCGCTCTGCTTCAAGGATCGCCTCGCGGCCGTCCTCCTCACCGGCATGGGAGCCGACGGGGCCGAGGGCTGCGTCAAGGTGAAGGCCTTGGGCGGGCTGACCCTGGTCCAGGACGAGGCGAGCTCCTTCATCTACGGCATGCCCAAGGCCGCCGTCGAGCGCGGCGGGGCAGTCAGGGTCCTGGGCCTGCCGCAGATTCCCGCCGCGCTCCTGGAGGCGGTCAGCTACCATGGATGAGAGCTTCGTCGACGAGGCGGTGGACTACCTGGAATCGTTCACCGGCCTGAAATCGCCGGCCTCCAACCGCGCCCACTTCAGGCGAGTCCTGCTCGGCCAGGCCCGGGCCGCGGGGATGAGCCCGGCGCGCCTGGCCGCCGAGCTCTGCATCGACGCGGGGCTCAGGCAGCGCTTCATCAACGCGGTGATGATCGGGGAGACCTACTTCTTCCGGGAAGCGGCGCAATTCCGCCTCCTGCGCGACAGGATGGCGCAGCGCCCGCCGGCGGCGGAGAGGAAGCTCCGCTGCTGGAGCGTCAGCTGCTCCACCGGAGAGGAAGCGGTGAGTCTGGCCGCCGTCCTGGACGAATCGCGTCGCAGCCGCGGCGGGCCGGGCTTCGAGGTGCATGCCACGGACATCAACGACGAGGCCCTCCGGCGGCTGCGCTGCGGCGTCTTCCCGCGCGCGTCGCTGCGGAAGGACGGCCGGGAATTCCACGAAAGCCTGCTGAGGCGCCACGTGATCCGCGAGGACGAATCGGGCCTCGCCATCGATCCGGCTCTCCTGGCCGGAATCTCGATCCATCACCTCAATTTCTTCCGGGATCCCCTGGACGTCATTCCGGACGAGCTGGACATCGTGTTCTTCCGCAACACCCTCCTGTACGCGGCCATGGACAAGCGGGACTACATCGTCGATCGGATCGTGCCCAAGCTGCGGAAGGGCGGCCTGCTTTTCCTCGCGACGAGCGAATTGCCCTTCGTGAAGCGAGCCGATCTGCGCCTCGAGAAATCCGGCCACGCCTACTTCCTCGTGCGGGAGCCGCCGGATCGGGCCGAGGCGGCCCCTTCCCGGGAGGGCCGGCCCGACGCGCCCGCTTCCGCGAAAGCCGAGCGCCCGGCCGAGCCCCCTCCGCCCACGGCCGAAGCCGTGCTGAACCTCCTGCGCCTCGGCGAGGAGGCGCTCGCCGAGGCGGGCGGAGGCGCGGAGGCGGGGATCGCGCGGCTCGTCGCGAGGCTCTTCGCGGCCCTGGGTTCTGGCCGGAGGGACGAGGCCGCGGCCCTCCTCGGCGAGCTCGACGCCGCCTCGGGCCCGGGCGTGGAATCGCTCGTGCGCTACTGCGGCGGCAGGACCTGCTCCGCGATGGGCGATGCCGCGGCCGCCGCGGCCGAGTTCGGTCTGGCCCTCGCGGCCGACGCTTCCTTCTGGCCGGCGCGCTTCTACCGCGCGGCGCTCGAGGCGCCCGCGTCCGGGCGGAGGGCGCGGCGCGAGTTCGAGCGCTGCGTCGCGGCCATCGAAGCCGAGGCCGAGTCGCGGAGCGAACGCTTCTCCTATCTGCTCGAGGGCTTCAATAGCGCATACTTCCGCCGCATGTGCGTCCGGTGGATCGAAAAGCTCGCTGAGGACGGGGGTAAAGGATGCCCATAGACCGCGCGGCCTTCATCGACAATTACGTCGAGGAAACCCGCGAGAACCTGCGCAGGATCGACGACGGGGTGGTGAAGCTCAAGAAGGATCCGGAGAACCAGGAAGAGCTCGGCTCGATCCTCCGCGCGCTCCATACGATCAAGGGCTCTTCGCGCATGCTGAAGTTCCGGATCATGGAGCAGGTGGCGCACGGGACGGAGAACGTCTTCAAGGGCATCCGCGAGCAGCGTTATGCGCTCTCGGATCCCCTGATGCGGCTCGTGTTCTTCGGCGGCGACCTCCTGCGCGGCGGCCTGGAGTCCATCCGGAAAGCCGGCTCGGACGAGATGGAGATCGCGCCCTATCTCGCGGCCTGCGAGCGCGCCTACGCCGACGAGCCCTTCGTCGAGGAATTGGAGGAGCTCCGCGGCGGCCGTTCCCGCGAGGCCGCCGGCCCGGAAGCGCCCGGCGGAGAGCGCGCGCCCCTCGCCGCGGCCCAGTCCGAAGAGAACGGCTACGGCAGCGTCCGCGTCAAGACGGACAGCGTCTCGCAGATCATCGAAACGCTCAACACGGTCATCATCAAGCAGTTCCAGTTCAAGCGGATCCAGGAGGAGCTCGGCTCCCTCGAGCGGGGCTTCGCCGAGTTCTGGGCCGATACGCGCAAGAGGATCGCCGAGGCCAAGGGCCAGGGCCGGGGAGAGGGACGGGCCGCGTTCCTGGCTTCGGGCCAGGCCTTCCTCAAGGCGACAGAGAGCCTCAGGAAGGAATTCACCGATCAGATGGCCGCCCTGGAGCAGAGCTCGTACAAGCTCCAGGAGCAGGTCATGCGGCTGTCGATGCTGCCCCTGGACCTGGTCCTGGGCGCGCTGCCCCGGATGGTGGCCGAGACCTCGGCCGCCCTCGGCAAGGAGATGGACTTCGCGGTCACGGGCTCGGACATCCTGATGGACAAGGCCATCCTCGAGAAGCTGGGCGATCCCCTCCTGCATCTGGTGCGCAACTCGGTGGATCACGGCATCGAATCGCCGTCCGAGCGCCGGGCCGCGGGGAAACCTCCCCAGGGCAGGATCGGCGTCTCGTGCAGCTCCGAGTCGGGCAACATTGTCATCCGGGTGAAGGACGACGGCAGGGGCATAGACCCCGAGCTCATAAAGCGCCGGGCGGTCGAACTCGGGCTCCTCAAGGAGAGCGACGCGGCGGCCCTCGAAGAGACCGAGGCCTACGCCTTCATGTTCAAGTCGGGCTTTTCCACGAAGGAGTCCGTATCGGAGCTCTCGGGGCGCGGGGTGGGCCTGGATATCGTCAAGTACAATGTCGACAAGGTCAAGGGCAAGGTGAGCGTGCGCAGCGTCAAGGGCCAGGGCAGCGAGTTCATCCTCTCCGTGCCCCTGTCGCTGGCCACGGTCTCGGGCTTCTTCGTCAAGGCCGGGGGCGAGAAGTTCCTCATCCCCAGCAACTTCGTCCAGAAGATCGTGCGGCTCGCGGCCGCCGACAAGGTCGTCTATTACAGCCGGGAGGCTTTCAAGCTGGACGGCCAGATCGTGCCGCTCCATTCCCTCGCGACCCTCCTGGGACGCCGGACGCGGAACCAGGGAGCCTTCCTGTACGTGGTGGTGGTGGAATCGGTCGGCGAGAGGATAGGCATCGTGGTGGACGCCGTCCTGCAGCACGCGGCGCTCATCCACAAACCTATGCCGCGCAACGTGCAGAAACTGAAGCCCATCCAGGGCATCGTCTTCGACGAGAGCTACCGGATCATCAACATCCTCTTCGTCCCCGAGCTGATCGCCCGCTTCAAGCGCATCAGGTCCATCGATCTCCTCGGCGGCGTGGGCGGAGAAAAGCCGAAGCCGAAGCGGGCCCTCGTGGTCGACGACTCGATCAACACCCGCGAGATCGAGAAGTCCATCCTCGAGCTGGAAGGCTTCGAGGTCGCGGGCGCCGAGGACGGCATCGAGGCCCTCAAGCTGCTCAAGGAGCGGCGCTACGATCTCATCGTCTCCGACATCGAGATGCCGCGCATGGACGGCATCACCATGATCGAGAACATCCGCAAGGACTCGTTCTACGCGGCCACGCCCATCGTGGTCGTGACCTCGTATTCCGACGAGGATACGAGGCGGCGGGTCCGCGAGGCCGGGGCGGACGCGCAGATCGTCAAATCCGATTTCGACCGCAACGGGCTCATCGAAATAGTCGGGAACCTGATGGGCGGCGCGAAGGCGGTGGAGGCATGAGCAAGATCCTCGTCGTGGACGATTCCGCCCTGATCCGCGGCGTCCTGTCTGACTTCCTCGCCTCGCAGGGCCACGAGGTCATCCTCGCCGAGAACGGCCTGGAGGGCGTGCTCGCCGCCTACCGCCGCATCCCCGACCTCATCGTGACCGACGTGGAGATGCCGCGGCTGCAAGGCTATCAGATGAGCCGCCTCCTCAAGAGCCGGCGGGAGATCCGCAAGATCCCCATCATCATGCACACGAGCCTCTCGGAGGACCGCGACAAGTTCTGGGCCGGCTCCTCCGGCGCGGACGCCTTCATCACCAAGGACTTCGATAACCTCGACGCCCTCGCCGCGCAGATGAAACGCCTATTGGCGGGCGCCGAGCCGGTGGAACGGGCCGTGATCGAAGAGGAGGCCGCGGCCATGAGCGAGGCGGCGGCCCTCGAGATGCTGGGCAGCCTCTTCGACGGCGAGCTCTTCAAGTCCACGATCATGAACGAACTCAACGCGGTCGAGCGCCACATAGGCTCGCTCTCGCTCTCCGCGGCGGAGGTTCTCAAGATCCTGAGGAAGGTCTGCCAGGTCCACATCGGCGTCTTGATCCTGCGCCAGGAGAACGACGCCCAGATGTACATCCTGCCTTCGGCGGAGGTGTTCAAGGCCGATGTCGAGCGCTTCCAGGCCATTTGCCTGCGCGAGTTCGAAGCCCTCTCGGGGCCGATGTCCGGGCAGGTGACGGCCAGGATCCTCGGGATCGAGGGGCGGAAAGACTACGCGAAAGGCCGCATCGACGGCCGCAGTCTCAGCTCCCTGCATTCGGTGGCGCTCAGGGGCAAGGGCGAGTCGGTCATCGGGACCCTGCACATCGGCAATCTCGCCAACAACTATTTCTCGGACCTGATCGCCGGCAATATCCAGGCCTTCGCGAACGGGGCCGCCCCCGTCCTGGAAAACGCGGTGCTCTTCCGCGCCATCAACGAGATGAAGAGGAAGATAGACACCATGTTCTCCAAATTCGTGCCGCAGGAAGTGATCAGGGAGCTGCTTTCCCGGCAAAGCGACACCGAAATGAAAATCGGCGAAAAGCGCAGCGTCGCCATCCTCTTTTCCGACATCCGCTCCTTCACCCTGATCTCCGAAAGCAACTCCGCCGAGAAGATCGTGGACTTCCTGAATCGCTATTTCCAGCTCATGGTGCGGATCATCCGCCAGCAGGGCGGCATCATCGACAAATTCATCGGCGACGCGATCCTGGCGGTTTTCGGCGCCCCCGTGAGCTACGAGGACAACGCCGCGCGCGCGGTCCGCGCCGCGGTGGCCATGGCGGCGGCCCTGCGCGACTTCGACACCTCCGGCCTCGCGCTTCCGGAGGGCGGATTCCGGACGGGGATCGGCATACACGAGGGAGAGGTGATCGTCGGCAATATCGGCAGCGAGGACAAGTTCGACTACACCGTGATCGGCGACAACGTCAACCTCGCCTCCCGGCTGGAAGGGCTCACCAAGCATTACCACGCGACGATCATCGTTTCGGACACCGTGCGCAGGGCCGTCGGCGAGGGCATGCGCGTCCGCGAGGTGGACACGGTGCGCGTCATGGGCAGGGAGCAGGCGACCACCCTGTATTCGGTCGAGAGCGTGGGCCAGGGCCTCGTCGACGAGGCCGCCGGCGAGGCCTACCGCAAGGCCTTGAGCATGTACAAGATGCGCAATTGGACGACGGCCATCGACTATTTCCGGCAGGTGCTCGCGAAACAGCCCGAGGATTACCTGAGCCTCATGTACATCGACCGCTGCAGGGAGTTCGCGGAGAATCCCCCGCCCGCCGACTGGGCGGGCACGATCCGCCTCGACTTCAAGTAACTGAGGCTTTTTCAAAATGCAGACGCATTTTGAAAAACCCACCATAAACTACGGCATTTGCGCACGGTTTCGAAGAAACCGGAGCAAATGCGAAGCCAATTTCAAAACCAACCGGGTTTTGAAATTGGCTCAACCGCTAGCGCTTGTCCTCCACCCTGCCGTCGCTGAACGAGCCCATCTCGATCGCCAGGGCAGGCGTCAGCGGCTGGACATCGTCGAGGTTCCCGAGGAGGCTCACCCCGACCATGATGCCGAACTCCCGGGCCAGGCGGGTGCCGGCTCCCAGGCAGAGGTCGTAGCGCAGCGGCGCCAGGTCGTAGGTGGAGGGCTCTCCGTACTGGGCGATGCCGGCGGCGCTCGCGTTGCCGAAGAGATAGACCTCTCCGCCGACCAGCGAGCTGATCCGGCCTATGCGGTGCCGGTACTCCAGGCCGACCGCGGCCATGTCGTCCCCGACGCTCCGGCTCGAGCCGTAGCCGAGGCCGTAGAACATGCCGGGGTGGCGCAGACTGGGATAGTAGGAGGGCTCGGCGGCCCGGGCCCCCGGCACGAGGCCCGCGAAGTCGGTCCCGCCGAAGGCCGCGAGGCCGATGGTGTCGGACTCGCCCGCGGGGATCGCGGCCATGGCGTCGAGCTCGGCCTGCGCGAAGGATAGCGAGCCGCCGAAGGCCGGGCTGAACCATCTGCCGTAGGCCGAGAAGGCCGCGCCGCGGTGGGCGAAGACGGTGGTGTCGCGGTCGTCCCAGCGCAGCGAGGCGCGGAGGGCCGCCGCGGCCGCGGAGCCGAGATCGAGCCAGTTGTCGCCCGAGAGCACGTTCTCCAGGGAATAGCCGACCATGAGGTCGGCGTCGCGCCCCAGCACGCCGCCCAGCCAGGCGCCGCCTCCCGCGGTCCGGAACTTGGAGACGAGGGCCACGGGGACGCTCTCGGAGGCGTAGGTGTCGTACTCGAAGTCATAGCGGCCCCAGGGCCTGAAGAAGAACGGGCCGAGGGGCTGGAAGTACTCGAGCGTGGCCCTCACCTTGTTGACGAGGGAATCGGAGAAGAGCAGGGCCGAGTTCTTGCCGGTGAAGCCGCGCATGAGCAGGGCCGTCGACAGGACGAGATCGCTCTGCATGTTGTTCGAGTAGGCGCCGTGGTAGTCGAAGCCGGCGAAGAAGGCGTTCTCGGGCGTCCGGTCGGGGCTGAGCCGGACTACGCCGACGAGGGCGCCGGATGCGGGCCGGGCGCCCGCGACCGTAGCGCCGTCGGCAGGGACGCCGCCGGCAGGAACGCCGGATGCGGGCCGGGCGCCCTCCGCCCCGGGCGGCGCCGGCCGCTCGAGGTCGAACTTCACGAGATCGAAGCGCCCCGTCTCGTAGACGCGAGCGATGGCCCGGCCGAGCTCGGCGCGCGAGTAGGCGCGGCCCGCCAGGGGCGAAAAGATAGTACGCACCAGGACGGCGTCCGCGGGAGTGCCGCCCTCGACCCTGATCGAGCCGAACTCGGGCGGAGGGCCGTAGGCGGCGCGGTTGGGCTCGGTGTCGGGGGTGACCAGGGGCCGCGCCTTCGCGATCTCGGCCGCCAGAGCCTTGAGTTCGGGCATCGCGGCCGCGCCCGCCTCCTCGCCCCGCGCTATCAGCTCCTTGGCGCGCGAATAGCTCGCCGTGTTGAAGCCGCTCAGGTCGGGCGCGATGAGGAGATCGGCCTTCTTCTCGTTCGGCTCCATGTTCTGCCGGATGAAGAGGTTCGCCGTCTGCGCCGCTATCTCGGCCGAGGAATTGAGCTCGTCCCGGCCGGAGGGCGGCGCGGGCTTCGATTCCACGGCGATGACGATGTCGGCCCCGAGCCGCCTGGCGACGTCGACCGGCAGGTTGTCGACCACGCCGCCGTCGACGAGGAGGCGGCCCTGGTACTCGTAGGGCATGAAGACCACGGGTATGGACATGGAAGCGCGCATGGCCTCGGCGATCGAGCCGGAGCCGATGACGACCTCCTTCCCGGTGACGAGGTCGGTCGCGACCGCGCGGTAGGGCACGGGGAAGTGGTCGAAATCCTTGTGGTCGAGCGACTGGGCGGTGAGGGTGGTGAAGAGCGTGAGGATGTTCTGCCCTTCGAGGAGGCCGGCGCCGATGTTGAGTCCCTTGGAGTCGAAGCCGATGCGCAGGGGATAGTTCTGCTCCACGAGCCGCTCGAAGCGGTCGCCGGGCGTGGCCCGCTTGTCCATGAACACAGTGTTCCAGTCGATGGCGCTGATCACGCGGTCCATCTCGGAGGGAGAGTAGCCCGAGGCGTAGAGACCGCCCACGATGGAACCCATGCTCGTCCCGACGACCATGTCGATGGGAATGCCCGCAGCCTCGATCTCCTTGAGGACGCCTATGTAGGTCAGGCCGAAGGCCGAGCCGCCCGAGAGCACGACGGCGACCCTGGGCCGCTGCGCCGCAGGTGCCGGGGCGGCGGCTTGGGCGGCTGGCGACACGGTCGCCGGCGCGGCTGCCGGGGCGGCGGCTTGGGCGCCCAGAGCAGGGAAGCCGAGCGCGAGCGCGGAAACGACAGCCAGGATCGATCTGGAACGCATGATGATGCTCCCTATTTCGACGTGATCGCGAAGGTCCGGCGCGGACGAGGGACTGCGCTTCACCGCGCCGCCGGCTTATCGCCGCGCTGAAGCTTCCCCTCGAAGACTACGGTCTCGCCGATCAGGAAGACGGCGCCGCCTTGGTGTTCCCAGTACGTGCGGCGGCCGTCGCTGTAGCGGGCTCCCGAGCCCGACCTGGCGGCGGGGAGCCTGAACACGCGGCCGTCGGGCAGCCACACGAGGGCGGTCGCGGCCGGCATGTCGTAGATGACGACGAGCTTCTCGCCGTCGGCCGCCCGAAAGGCGAAGGACTCGGGACGATACACGCCGGCGGGAACGTAGACGGGCCGCACGCTCGACGGGAGGCCGCCCTCGGGGTTCTCCCGCAGGGCCACCGGGGACGAGCCCGAGTACTCGGCCTCGAAGCGCGAGCGCTTGAAGGCGTTCGGATCGGCGGAGCGCCAGGCGACCAGGAAGCCCTCCTTGGACCGCGAGACGATCTTGCCCTCTATCGAGACGCTCCCGGATCCCTCACCCTCGCTCAGGCGGACGGAATCCGCCCCGACCGAGAGCCGCGAGCCGGGGAAGTCGCGGCCGACGTACTCGCCCCGGAAGCCCTCGGCGCCGAGGCGGGGAGCGGCCAGCACGGCGAGCGAAGCGAAGGCCAGCAGAGAGGCGGCGAGGCGGAAGGCGGACACAGGTTTCATCATCGATCACTCCGCAGACTACCAGACTATCGGTTTCGGGCACGAGCGCACGCCGACGGCGCACGAGTGACCGGGCTTCCCGGACCGAGGCGATTCTACCGCGAAGCGCGGCCGAGTGGAACGGTACCCCCGCATCGGTGTCCCGGCCGAAGTATATAATGATACAGAACCGAGCAACGGGAATATCTCAATCTTGCATTCTCCTCCAGCATAAGAAGACAGGGCCGGCGAACCTTTCCTACCATGGTGGGGATTGTCTTCGGCCAAAGGATGGGGCGCCCGAAAAAGCGGGGGGCGACACTCCGCAGGACCCGAAGGGGCCGAGGACCGTCGCCTCCCCGCTTTTTCGAAGGCGGGGCCCCATCATTAGAGATTAAGACAATCCCCATTTTATCGGGGCTAGGTGCGCCGGCCCCCACATCGGTGTCCAGGCCCGGCGATCTTCGCTATACTCGCGCCATGGACACAGCCATAGAACGCGATTCGAACTGCTTCTGCTGCGGAAAAGACAACGAGAAGGGCCTCCACCTGGTCTTCTCCTATCCTGCCGAGGGCGAGGCGGAGGCCACGCTCCTCGTGCCCGAGTACTTCTCCGGCTGGAAGCGCATAACGCACGGCGGCTTCCTGTCGATGCTCCTGGACGAGGCCATGGCCCACGCCTGCCTCGCCGATCAGAGATCGGCCGCCGACCAGAGATCGGCCGGCCCGGCGGCGGGCGCGGAACCGGCGAGCGCCGCGGCGCAGGAGGCCGGCTCCGCGGTGACGGGCGAGATCACGGTGCGCTTCCTCGCGCCGGTCGAGACGGGCACCCGGGTGCGCGTGGCCGGAAAGGTCGTGCAGCGCAAGGGCCGCATTCTCTCCACCGAGGGCCGGGTGTACGACTCGAAAGGCGAGGTGGCCGCCCAGGCCAGCGCGCGTTTCATCGCGGCGAAGAAGCCGGCGCCCTGACGGCGAAGGCCGCCAAAATGGCGCGGCCCCCTTCGCCGGGAAGAGTCGGCTGTCCGCAGGCGCGGGCTCCCGGCGCCTGCGGAAGATTTCTTGCCTTCCCCTCGGGACACCCCTATACTTGCACAAGCGAAGCGGCGAACTCAGGATTGCGCGCGGGAGAGGGTAGTGCAAAGGGCAGGCTCGTTTTGCGGAAGCCGGCCGAACCCGAGGCCCGATCGGCCCACGGGGAGGAGCCGCGGCCGACGGTGCACCACGGCCGCTCGCCCGGCATGCTCTACGACTACTACGGCTTCCCCGACGAGACCTACCGCCTCTCCTGGCCCGCGCCCGGGGCGCCCGAGCTCGCGCGGCGCGTCGACGAACTGCTCGAAAGCGCGGGATTCACGGTCGGCAGGGGGGAGAAGCGCGGCTACGACCATGGGACCTTCGTCCCCCTCATGGTGGCGCTGCCGAATGCGGATATTCCCACGGCCCAGCTTTCGCTCGTGGCGGGCCTCGGGCTTTTCCTTCGGCACGGCGAACTAGAAGGCCACGGCATCCCTAGCGCTCTCCGTCCGCGGAACTCCCGGTTCGACAGTTGCCTATTCCCGAGCAATATACTATCCTTTGAATACGATTATC
>Ga0307377_10002646_pt1 | contig 20903 bp, 29 predicted proteins | sample TR3MG_FD_202535 | JGI IMG/M metagenome (GOLD analysis project Ga0307377, IMG submission 202535) | Soil microbial communities from Risofladan, Vaasa, Finland - TR-3 | ecosystem: Environmental > Terrestrial > Soil > Coastal area > Acid sulfate soil | place: Finland: Risofladan, Vaasa | collected...
CGCCTTCGGATACTTCTCTTTTATTAAATTCCAGTTCATTTCATAATTACTCTTTATTAAATAAAAAATGATGTGGTCTTACCTGTGATTCTTCATACTTATCAAATATTAAATCTGGATTCATATCCTTCATCTTATATGATAATTTTGTAAGCGGTGCTTTATTATAATCTAATGATACTAATTTTTTACTGATAACCATTTGTGTGCGTGCTGCTTTAAGTTTCTTCTTAGTTACATCAGTTGCTTTTATTTCATCTATTTTATCAAACCATTCATAAATAGCTCCGTTCTGTTGTAATAAACGTGCAGCTACAACTGGGCCAATTCCTGTAACACCAGGAACGTTATCATTATCATCACCTACTAAACAGAGGTAATCTGCAAATAACTCTGGTATCACTCCATATTTTTCTTCTACTTTCATAGGTGTAAAGTCTTTGGTTATACTACTAGCAACATGATAAACAGTAGTTCTCTTATTTACTAATTGCAGCATATCTTTATCTGAAGATAAAATAGCTATATCTGCTGTAGGATCCGAATCTATATATTGTTGTAAGTAATCTTTAACTACTGCTGTTATTACATCATCTCCTTCATACCCATATGCTATATATTGTATAAAACCCATAGCATCTAACGCTAATTTTACATCTAATACTTGTTCATCAAAACGTTCTCTAATAGTATCTGATCGATTACCTTTATATGCAGGATATAAATTACGTCTCAATAAATTAGAACGTTTATCTCCCCAGCAAAAAATTGTTTCTTTAGGTGAAAAACTTTGAATTTGATTATGTAGCATATTAAAGAACCCATGAAAACCTCCGCTGAGTTGACCAGTAGATGTTCTTAGAGTATATTTATCGCTAGTAAAAGCATGATAGGCTCTGTGAAACATAGCTTCAGAATCTACTACCATATAAACTGTACTTGGATTTCCTACTGTAATTACGGGCATTGTTATATATTTATCTTTAAAACATTTTTAGAACCGTAGACAGGGCTCGAACCTGCAACTTCCAAGCTAACCTAGGCACTTGGCATATCTCCCAACTTGATAATTCTACGGTTGCCGTTTTATTTCATTTACTAATAATTGTGGACGATGTTTAGCTAAAAGATTTAGAAACCATATAAGCTCTTTTCTTGTTTCGAATGCTTTATCTTGATGCTGCGTAAATCTTTTGTACAGATTATTCCATACATGTTTAAGTTGTCTTGTATAAGAAAGAATAGTATCAGTATCTGGTTTTTTAATATCTTCTATTGTCTTTTCTTCTGTATCAGGTTCTACACTGAATCCTTTTTGCTTCATATCTACAATAAGCGATGCTATTTCAGATTGATAAACACCTACTGAAAGAGATTCCGCTGAACTTGTAAACTTCTCTACAGATTGTTGTGCATAACCTAATCTCACACCAGCTAATAAATTATTAACTCTGAAAAGTCTATTGAAACGTTCTTGATTATCAGGCACATCATAAATATACCCTTGTAACTTTACAATATTTTTACTCACACCATCTATATTACCCCAGCCACCGTAATCGTTTTCTTCGCTTAAAAGAGAGACTCTAAGCATCTGCCAATCGACGTTGTAAAGAACTAACTTAGACTTGCGCATCTTTTTCTATTTCCTCATGAATAATATCTGTCATCTCTTGCGCTCTTTTTAATTCTTCATTATACCTTTTTTCTAATTCTGTCTTAACCATTATCTGCATCTTACCAAGAAACGCTGTATCCTGATTAGTTAAAAACTTATCCCAATAAATATTATCAAAATCGTATATCCTCTTCTCCATTGCTTCTTGCATACGTAATACCATCATCAGAGGCCAACCAATAATATCATAGAACTCATCATTAAGTTCTTTTGCCATATCATTAACTACATAAGCATCTTTGTATTTATCAGAAGATACTTTTAACCTATTAAGTACTTCTTCAATTACTTCTCTTGCTTTTTCTTCATTAAATGCCATTTTTTAACTCTTTTATTTTATCAAACATTTTTTTACTTATTTTTGCAGAAACTTCATATATAGAATGATTATAAATTACAAATTCTTTATTTTCTATCATTTCATGTATTACCTGCGCTAAAACTTCCTTTACTTCTACTTCTTCCGCATATAAACTCAAATCATGAAACACATCAAAATCATGTTTTACAAAAGAAAGAATAGGATGATAAGATCTCGTACCTGGTCTGCTTTGTATAATCCAAATACCATCTGGTAAATGATCTGTAGGTATAGAATGCATACCTACTGGTATATATTTTCTACCTTTCTTTATATAATATGTCTTATCCATTAAAAACCTCTTAAATTTACCGTAAATTTCGCACAAAACCCGCTCAAATTTCACATATCATATGAAATTCGATATAATATATATACACGCTGCCAAAAGCCCTTAAATCGCAAATTTACTTACTGAAAGCAATTAATTTTAATTTGAGTGATGAGGAAGTTCTCCTTTTAACTCCGGTAATACCCATTTACCATCGTCATTCTTACTAACAATTCCATCTTCACTTAAATATTGCATCAAACTTGCGAGAATGTCAGGATCTGATCGTTTGTCATTAGGAAATCTACATCTAAATTCTACTAGCAGTGCGCTTAATAGCTGATGCCACTTGTCTCTTTGTTCGTCTGTATTCATTTTGTAAATTTATCATCCTTTACTTTACGATGTTCAACTAATTTATTATAAGTAGTATTCCAATCTTCTGCTGGATTTATTTCCATAAGAGAACCCCAATGAGTACCTACTTTTACTTCAGTAGTCAAAGGTACAATAACTCTACTATCAGGTGGTTTAATCATTTCATATGATACTAATTGTATTACCTCTTGAAGTTCATTATCAGGAATATTAAACACTAAAGAATCATACACTGTAAGCACCAATCTGGTTTTCATTCCTTTACTCCACAGATGCTTAAATATTCTGATAGCTGCAAGAAATACTGTATCTGATGCCCCAGATTGAATAGGGGCGTTAATAGATTGTCTCTCTGCCTCACTTCTTAACTCTGAGTTATCTAATTTGATAGCAGGTAATCTTCTTTTTCTACCATAAAGATTTTTTACATACCCATTTACTCTTGTTGTAGCTATTGTTATTTTCAACCACTGATAAGCTGATTGATAACGTTCAAAGAATACATTTATAATAGTTTCTGCTTGTGCTTTACTAATTCCTAATTGCTTAGCGACACTAGCAGCACCTCTACCATACATCAATCCAAACACTACGTTCTTTGCGGCTTGTCGTTCTGCTTTTATGACATCAGCTATCAATGCTTGATAATCTTCATCACTGATATCTCCTTTAGGAAGCGTTTTTCCTTTACCTGCGGCCCCCATAAGTTTATGTATATCAATACCCTGATTTAAATCATGGAGTGCTTGAGGATCTTTAGAATAGTTAATCCACATACGGAATTCTGCTTGTCCTGCGTCTGCTTCCATTAACCAGTTATCTGTATTAGGATCAGAACAGAATATATCTTTTATATCATCTGCAGTACCTGTTCTAGGTATATTTGCAAGATTAGGATCTCTGCTAGAAAGTCTTCCAGTACCTGTACTCCACAGGTAGTAATCGGTGTGTACTCTATTAGCGGCAGTAAGTCTTTTTGTAATACCATCTAAAAAAGTACTTTTAAGATGACTTAACGTGCGATATGTAAGAAGAGAAGCGCAGAAACTATTAGTCTTTGCATATTCTTCTAATACTTCTTTATCAGTCGATGGCGCCCCTTTTTTACTTCTTTTAAATACTTTTAATCGCATTCTATCTACTAGAAGTTCTTTGAGCTGCTTTGGAGAGTTTACGTTAAACTCAATATTAAATAAATCAGGTTTCTTTGATAATTTATCTGCCAAATAGTCTTCAAAAGTAGGAAATTTCTTAGTGAGTGTTTTTGATTTAGCCCAGTGTACTTTTATCTTGTCTTTTTCAGCATATACCATATCTGTTACATATTGACGAACCTGCGGAACATTTTTAACAAGCTCTAATTGTTCTGCCATTTTCTGTGCATATTTAATAGTAATCTTATCAAGATACGGTACATCTATTGAAACACCATTAAATTCTGTAAAGGCTAATATCTTTTGCATAGGTATGATGATGCTAAATAATAATTCATGCAATCCTTCTTTTTCTATTAAAGGAAGCATTTTATTATAAGCCCGTAAAGTAACATCAGCATCAGTTTGTGCATATGGATGAATAACCTCAAGAGGAATATCCATATAGTTATCTATCTTATTATCTTTCCTATAACGATCAAGCATAACATCATAACCACCAAGATCTGTATATTCATATGCTAAAGTACCTAATCCATGATTGCTATTCTCATCTAATAAATAATGCATTAACATAGTATCAGCATAATAATTATTAACTAATATATCGTGATTCATAAAACACTGTATATCATAGCCACCGTTTTGAAAGATCTTTTTACTGTTATTCTCTAATATTTCTCTTAGTTTACCAAAAAAATAATTTGGATCATCCTCAAAATATCTAGAATCTAAAAGGACTGCTGTATTCTCTTTCCAAGAAAAAGTAGCTATAAAAATCTTTGCTTCTAATGGATTTACTGACGTAGTCTCTGTATCACAAGCCCATAGCTCTTGATTATGTAATTGTTCGACAGCCCAATCTAATTGTGCTTTATTTGTAACAGTAAAATATTGAACTGCTTTCTTTTCATTAGTAACATTCTCACCTTTCATAAATAAACTTACTTTATTTAAATCAGAAACAAATTTCGAACGCTCCATAGGACTTTTTAGTATATAACCTGGATGATACATAGGTAATATTTTACAATTCAAATCAGGAAGATCATAGAAAAGCCCCCTTACTTTAGAAACAACACCTAACTCAGGATACAGTACTTTTAAAGCAACACCTCCTAATGTTACAATAAGATCTGGATTTACAATTTCAATTTCTTTAGATAAAAATGCAGAGCACTTTTTTATCTCAGCGTTTGAAGGAGCTCTATCAGTAAGCGGAAAACATGCTACTACATTACTAAAAGCAACATCACTTCTATTTATTCCTACTTCTTCCATAACTTGTAAGAGTAATGCGTTTGCGTGCCCTGCTAATAATGTTCCGAAATGATTTTCATCAGCACTAGGCGCATCCCCAATGAATAATACTTTAGCATGTGATGGTAATATAGAATGTATTACCTTTACACCTTCTTGTTTACCAAGAGAGCATTCTTTGCAATTATCTGGGTGACATGATTGATAGTAAGACATAATTAACCTTCTTTATAAATAACAACAAACCCTTCATCAAAATCGTCATGCCCAAATACAAAGTTTATATATGTCTGAGGATTTATACGAAGAGGCATACTTTTAGGTTTTATTAACATTTTATGTAAATCTAAATTATAATCTTTGCCTGTGTAAATAAATGTAAGTTCATACACAACATCTTTTTCGAAGTTCATATTACTCCTTTTAGTTTAATTATTACAGCGTCTCTTACAGTATTAAAAAGTGCACTACTACAACCAGCTCCAAACGCTGGACATATATCTCTTAATTTAGATCTTAAATTTTCAGAAAAATCTTTCTTAATAGCTTCATACTTCATACATAATTTTTGCCCCAATTCATTTGGTTTTGCCAAATATTTACACCCATGATCCTTATTACTAATCTCCTGGCCATAAGGACAAGGAGTAATCGAACAACAATAACCACATTGTACACAATTACTCATCTTTTTTACATAATTGTTTAAGAAAATCTATATTCTGTTCTGAAAATACTTTTGTAGTGTGTGATATTTCTTCATCAACAGCAACTCTAAATCCCTCTATCCACTCTCTATCCTCTAATTTAAAACCATTCCAAGCAGCTGAAATAGGCAGTGAAGTATCAACTGATGTTACTTGCGAGAAATTATGAAGTGGTAGTATCTCGAAAGGATTAGGTAACCCAAGAATATGTATTTGTATATCATGCTCTCTACATATATCGTTTATATTGTATTTACGCAAAAGCGTTGGCCTATAAAATAAATGATAAGGTATTCCTATTACTCTCAGAGGAATATGCTCAGCACGCTTCAAATAATAATATAAACAGTACATATAATCATTCAAACTAGTACCTTGTAATACCCCCATAAAGCAAGGTGGATAAGCTCTAGCAAATCCTGGGGTATCAATCTGACGTAAAAATATATCGCAGGCACTAACAGTTGCAGCAGCATTATTTACAACATCAGGGAGTACTACTACATGCGGATGTAAAGCATCTATTAACTTTCCGTAAGCTTTACCATCAATACTCTTACCATTTTCAAAAGCACCATTGTCAAGATAAGTAAACACTTTATTTTCTTGTTGCATCTTTTTATAAAACTCAAAATATGCAGGGTATTTCAAGCAATAACTAGCTATTATAAAATATTGATCGAGTTTATATGATAAATATAAAAGATCTATTGGTAATTCTACTGATAATGCTATTTTATTCATTTCTTCTCCACATATTTAACTATAAAATACACGATAAAACAAAACCCGACTAAGTTGCCGGGTTTTTATATTAACACACTCAATGAAGATCAATTATTCAGCTTTAGGTTTTCCTTTTAAATGCGCAGGAACCTCTTTACCCTCTTTTTCTAACTTTTTAACAAGATTATATCTGCGAGGACCTTTAATCTGCCTTATCAAATTAGCACGGTCACCAGCTTTATCTGGGGAGCCTGCAATTACGCTATCAGCTATCTCTTCCGCCGATTTACCTTCTAAAAGCATTGGAGTAATAATGTCTGACATTTTTGTGTGTGGTTCACCTTTTTCCTTAGGTGTTTTCATAGGAGTTTCTCCTTTTGGTGTTGTTTTATCTTTTGTGTTATTTGTTTTATCCGGAATAACATTATTTAGAGGAATATATAAATCATCCTCATAAGGAATCAATTCAGTTCCACCAGCTATGTTTAATGGATGCGCTGGTGATGTCTCGCTAACGACAGATACACTTGTACATCCGAGTTCCATACCATTTTTCATTTTTATAGTTACTTTATAAAGCATACCCACAGTAAGATATGTTTTGCCTACCTCAGCATCCCTCGCACATATTCTAATAGCACTCTCTGCTTTTTTTAATCTCTTTTCTTTCTCTTGTGTGTCCACGATGGTACTCCTTTATTTCTTTATTATTTGTTTATATTATACACGTCATTGCAAAGATGGCAAAATGCCACGCAGTGACGCTCGTAGTTCATCTACTTTAATATTCAATTCTTTTGCTATTTTAGTAATAGACTCTCCTTTTATTAACATTTCAATGGGTTTTTGCATAACTTCATCATCTATAACACTTATATCTGCAGAATCTACTAAGCTATCTAATATATTCTGCAATACAGGATCTGTATCTGGAAACAACACACTTTCGTTCTCCAAAACATCTGCTAAATATCTTGTATCATCAGAATCAGAACCAAGTTCTTCATAGATGCTAGAAGCTTTGTAATTAATCATAGTAGATTCACAATTACCTACATTAAATGTAAAAGGCTTTAATATAAAGCGCTTATTTCGTTTTGATTTTTTCCATATCTCAAAAGCAGCATTCATTAGTGCATCATGTTTTACTAACGCTTTAAGAATTTTATCTTTATGACGTTTATGATACTTATCTAAATAAATATTGAACATGAAATCAATATAGCAGACAAACTCTTTATTATCTGTTAAATAATCCTGATGATTTTTAATATAATGATCTTCATATTTAACTTCATCAAACCAGTTAGTAAACGCACTCACCTCACGATAAACACCTCTTCTCCTAGCGCTTGTGGTAAGAATATTATTAACTATAGTAAGAAAGAAATTAGAAAAATTCTTACCTGTAGGAGTTGGCCCAAAATAACGCAGAACATAAAATGTCTGGTATCTGATATCACACACATCATTTTGTACATCTGGATTATTATAATGATTAGACTGATGAGAACCCATAGCTGACTTAACAGCATATTTATAAAGTTTATCCCACAACTTCTCAAATATAACTCCATCAACCTCATAAACCTGTTTAATAGTGCCTATTTTTGCGCCCTTATAATAAGTACGAATAGGAACTGTATATGTTGTAACCAGTGCTTGATTAGAAGCACGTCGCTCTTCTTGATAAGTAAAATAACATTCGCGTTCGTCATCAGTCATTAAACGACAAGAGGCACGCGCTAACTTATCAATTTCAGTTACTAATGTTTCTTTTACGGTTGTGTTCATAATTAACACCCTTTATTCCATAATGTAACAAATTTATCAAGCTGTTTAGATGTACCCGTAACAACCATTTTTGTAAGAGCATCTTTTGATTCCCCTTTACAACCTGATTTGTCAACAATCAAACGAGCATCTTCTAACATAGATTCATGTAGTATTTCTTTTACTACAAAACCTTTCGAATTCCTTGTTACTCTCATTTAACACCTCTCTATTTTTAGTTGAACATCTGTTATTTAACCTACTTAAATATACAAATATGGCGGTTGCAAATCCCGCCAAAATCTTGCCCCGAATATCACTTATTTATGTGATTAACGTGAAAAATCGCAACTTTAATTGAAAATCTATTGTTTAATGAGAATTAACCCTCTAAATCATCGAAAACGTTTGATGAATATTTTTTAACATATTTTTTAGGCGAAGTTCCTTTCCATATACCTGTGGATGGATATAATGATGGATAAGAATTAGCAGATGAAAGGGCAATCTGTTCATCAGTAGGAGGTGATTCAGATTGTTTATATGTGGTAGGAGTATTATGGCGCTTTGATAAGCCAATAATATCACATATAGCATATATTATAAAAAAAAGACCTAACATAACTTATTGTTTATCCTTATAAGAATCTAATAATTTTTTAACATATTCACTAACTACTTGCCAGGTAACTGGGCCTGTTTCGTCAGCATAATTAACTGGGTCTATTCTGCCGAGTTTTAGAAAAGCTTCTATACGTTCAACGGAAGCAGCAGATTTATAATCGGAATAGCATACAAGATCCCCAAAAGCAACCTGCTGAGACTCTAAATAAATAGGTTTATAAGATGTGTTAGTACGTTTATAAACTTCATCAAAATCTAATCCTAAAGCTTTACAGCAATATACTCCGTCCTTTAGAATATCGTGCTTATCATTTTGAAGATATGGTGTATAAACTGATACACGCTCTGATTCCCAATTACCAATTCTAAATGCTTCAAAATCTATATCACGAAAAGCCTGTCTGCAGTCAGGATAGATATCGTGGTCACCTGCATGTATACCTAACGCTATTAAACATTCTGTATCGTTCTTTATTGCTATAGATAAAGCCACTGCTTGTATGATAGAACTAAAAATCTTATTACGATTAGGTACAACAGTTTCCTTCATATTTTCTTGTTGATAATGCCCCTCTGGAACATCTTTTCCACCTTCAACAAGAGTAGAATTAAGTAATTCAGCTATTCCATCTATCCTAATTATATGGTGTGTTCCTGAAAAAGGAGATTGTGTTAACTTCTCATCATATATATATTTCACTAACTCGCACGCTCTATCTAATTCTATTCTATGCTTTTGCCCATAATCAAAAGATAAAGCTGTTACTCGATAACCTTCAGCGAGAAGGCGTAATAATAGTGTAGAAGAATCCATCCCCCCTGATAATGAAAGAACCACATATTTGTTTTTATTATTTTCCATATCCTGCCTGTAATTGTTCGCTTCTTAATTTAATCAATTGTGTAAGAGTTCTAGGAATATAATTCAAAGGCTCTACACAAATATTTATAAAATTTCCTGTATCTAGATTATGATTCTCATATGTTTGTAATATTCTACTATGTACATGCCCATATAATACACACTCCGCCTTTGCAATTAAATGGGAGACACGCCCCCAGGATTGTATAAGATTATGCACTACTAGTACCTTTGTAATTTCATCAAAATGATATAAATGTGCCTCTTCAAACCCTAATTTTACCATGTTATTACGAGATCGGTCGTGATTGCCCTTTACTAAAATTTTATGACCTTTAAGGGTGTTAAGTATAGATGATACTAATTCTTTATAATGGCGTTTACTACTTAATGTCAAATCGCCTCCATAAATTATAGTATCATCATCACCCACTACAGAATTCCAGGCTTCTATCATATGTGCATCCATTGCTTCAACAGAAGAAAACGGTCTATGCTCATACTCTGGATTCAGTAAATTAGCGTGTGAAAAATGATGATCTGATATATAAAAAGTTTTACTCAATACTAAAAATATCCTCTAAAAGAAGAAGATTATCTTGTATGTTTTTTGCAACATCTTTTTTTGTATTAATATTACTAAATCTATACAATTTATAACCATATTTAATTGCTAATTTTTCTTTTAGCTTCAGGAGTGTGCCTATAATTTCTTCGAAGTTGTTTTTCTTCTTCAGTTAATTTTCTTCGCGCCCTGTATTTAATATTACTAAACATTATGATACCAGTTATCCGAGTGTGTATAACTTGTGCAATCATAAGGATGTATACTTTCCTCATTTCGTACTTTTACAGAAAAAGCAAATACTTTATCATGTTTTTGTAAAGCTATATGTACGTCTCTTGCTATATCTTCGCTAAATTTAGAATTATTATATCCTAACTCTGTTACGAACTTTTCATCAGGACGCTTCAAAATAGGATATGTTGGAGCAGATGCTTGCGCTTCTATTAATCCTACCAAATCTTCAATCCACAAAAACTCCTTTTCCTTCGCAATTACTTGCACTCTAATCTGAGACCGTTGATTATGCGCCCCCATTCCTACTTTAGTTGATATAAACTTCATGTTACCATGTTCCGGATCGTCATTATGTTTAGGGTGTGCATAATCCAAAATTTCTATGGCTGTACCGTCTAGATTCTCTAACAAACTCATTTCTCGGCTGCATGGGCATATAGATGCAGCTATAACATTTATTTCTAAAATAAAATCTGTAGTGCCATTTCTTTTAATGCCTGTAAAAGCACATCTATAAGACATAGGAGCTACTTTCTTTGATACTGGTGCTGTTTTATCGATATAATAATCAAATTCAAATCTTGCATAAGCATCTTTGCTTTTTAATTTATTTTGAAGCAATACTAAAAGATCCGGCATAGAATTAAGCGAAATAGTGTGCCTAGAAAATTCTAGCAGGCACTCATAAAATCTACTCATATTAATTCCTTTATATTCCTTCGGTAACCCTACAAAAAGATCTGTAAGGGCAGATACTTCATTATATTCAGACTTCCCCTCTATGTTTGGTTTTCTTTTTACTTTAATAGGAAAATATGTATTTTCTATACCTACTCTGTGTAAAGGTATATTGCGTATGTCTTGTTGATTTTGGAGATCTGGTAATTTGGAAATAGCTTCTGCGGTCATTATAAACTCCTTATTTGCTGTAAAAAATGATCATGTATTTGTAGTATATTTTGTTCTTTTAAATTCTCTGCTATAGGACTGTAAAAATAGGTAATGATAGGCAACCAGTTTTTTAGAAAAGTAAAATCGGGGCGCTTATTACTGATATTTTGTAGCATATTATTAACAGTTTTATCTAATAAAAGCATATTATTATTAGCTTTTTTAAGCAAATGTTGTTTTCTTCTATTAAGATTATTAACAGTTATTTGCACACTGTAATTTTTACGGCCTTCTTTAAAATCATTTTCAAGTAATTGTTCGGCTTCCTTAATAGTGCAACCCTCTAACTGAGATACAAATTGAAACCTGTTGCCTCTTGCACCGCAGCTAAAACAAAAAAATGTATCTTTAATAACATTATACTTAGCGTTTCCTAAATGAATGTCATCATGAAAAGGACATAAAATATCTAATTCGGAAGAACCTAGTTTTTCTTGGTATTCAATACTATAATGGTCTAATATTTCTCGAACGTTATCTATCATAATCATGTGGAAGACTTATATATAACATAATTTTTTTGCAGTTCAATATCAGGCACTCGGTACTTCTAATCTATTATCCCCGATATAGTTTAAATCACCGCTTGCAAAGGTTGTAAAATTTATATGCTTTGGTCCATATCTATTTTTCTTTATGGACCAGTGGAGTTGATTAGTTGCAGCATCAATACCTTCTGAATCCTGATACAGATGTACTAATAAATGACATACATTTGCAAAATAATGACCTTCTGAAATATGTTCTGTACCTACCTTTGTTTTATCTTTTATCTTCTTACCTTCTCTATTCTCTTGCATACTCGTTATAAAACCACTTTTATAGATACGAGCAAAACGTCTTATCTCTACACCTGCATTTTTAATTCTTTCACTTGTATTATTCCAGCTTGCAAGAGGTGAAAATTCATTTAAATAATCTAAGATAACTACCTGTGGATATCGTCCGTGAATTGTATAGTAAAGTTCTGTTTCAGAAATAAGATCTGCAGTGGTACATTCACCAGGTATATCTACTATATATAAACGCGGTTGTGTTTTTGTCATCTCTATCAATTTATTACGATAATATTCTCTGTTACCTTGTAAATCCCCTGTACGCAAACCATTAAAAGATAAAAGAGTATGTCTGCTATCTATGATAAGCTCATAATCCTCCTTAGGTACTTCTAATGAAATTACCATAACATCTACATTACTGAGAAACGCAAGATTATATGCGAGATTTGCTTTTACTTTCGTCTTAAAACCACCTGTTTCTGCATAAAATCCCACTACGTGTGAAGGTCTTATTCCACCTGATGTAAACTTATCTAAGTCAGCTATGTGGTAAGGCATTCCTTTTAATGCATTTGGATTACCTTCAACAGTACGATATCTCTGCCACCGTGCTGCTGCACTTTCGAAAATAAAACCTCTTTCGCGTGAACCTACCTCAAAAGGATTTACTAATTCGGATAAATCTTTAATACGTGATCTAACTACTTCTTCAACTCTTGTTTTTTCCAAGTCGTTAGGGACTCTTTCTATAATATCTAAAACTTTTCGTGAAGCGTACATCTCATATAAATCATAAAGTTTAGCATTCCCTAATCTCGTATCTATGTTAATATGTTTAAGTTCTTGTGTAAAAAGTTTTATATCTACATCATTGCTTTTATCTATTACTAGATCAAAAGTAGGGTATGTAGAATAAGGAGGCGATAGAAAAGTCTTATATTCTATATATGCCTTTCTACTAATATCTTCATGAAAATAATTTACAGGTATATTTTTCCAATGTAAAGGACCTTGTAAACAACAAGCTAAAAAATAACATTCAGTATCAAAATCATTAAACTTAACCACGTCCGAATCCTCGCGTAGCTTTATTATATCTCTGAACAGCTTTGTTAAACATTTGTGCAGCTTTATTTAAAGCATCCATCTTCTTACCTACTTCATTTAAAACGTTTCCTATTTCTATTAAATCAAGATTAATGTATTTTTTTAATATGTAGTAAGCCCATACTATAAGAATATCTTTTCTGAGCTCATTTATTTTATACAATATCTTAATCATTTTAACTACCCATCAATTTTTGAAATGCATTACCAGAACCTCTAAAACTCTCGCCTACAAATATTACATCAATAAGTTCTTGTAAGCGATCAATAATATTAAAAGCGTGTACTTTTGTTAATTCTTCTTTAGGTACATTTGATGTCACAATCAATGACTTCTGTGAATCATAAACAGCACTGAAAAAATCATTTACTTGAGAACCCATAAACTTTGCTGTATTATCTATACTAAAATCTTTTTCAATCTCATCAATCATCAATAATTTTGTTTCATTTTTTATAAAATTAAGATGGTCTTTCTTATTTTCATCCATAGTGCTTTCATATATAAGCTTCGTAAGTTGTGAAAGTCTTATACCATAAGAAGGTATATCGTGTAACAATGCTTCTTTCAATATATAAAATGCTAATGATGTTTTAGCTACACCTGAGACACCCTGTATATAAAGCCCTATACCCGCATTAGTAGACTGATTTATATTACCACAAAATTTTCTTAATACATCCAGAGATAATTTATTTTCTTCTTGAAAACGTGGTAATAGGTGGTCAAGAGAAAAATCCCAATATTTTCTTGGAATACCCGCGCCTATAAATGAAACTTGTCTCTTAAATTCTTTAACACAGCTACATTCTGAAAAAACATAATTTAAAAGATTTGCACCTGTGCCACCGCAGATAGTACAAGGTGTAATAATACTATTATAAAGTTGTGTAACTGTATCCTGTGATATAAAATGAATTCTGTTCATGCTTTTTGAAAAAGTATATTATCTTTATAAAGTTGCTCTCTTAAACGTCTAAAAGCGTTATCATCATACCTTTTAAGTGAATGTTCTTTCAATATATGATAAACACGTTCACTTACGATTGAACCGAATGCTGGTACATATTGTTTACCTACAAATAATTCAGCAAAAACTCTATCTATAAAATCTTTATAATCTTGGTTGGATATATTTAACTTTTTTCGGAATCCTTTCATGCGAGACATAAACCCTTGCCATGCAATTGGTGGTATTGTAAGTTCTCTGCCAGTAGTCTCTTTTAATTTATTAGAGTAATGAATAAGAAAATCTTTATTAGACCACTTTTCTAACGGTTTACTTATTACTACAAAAGGAGACACTTCAATTATAGGCATTTATTTCCAAATATATTGTTGTTTAAATTCCTTTAAATCTTTTGCATTAAAAAGATTATAAATAGGTATCTTATAATATATTGCAGCTCTCATAGCTTGACCTGTTCCGCCTGTTATTTGACCTTCTGGTGTCCAGCATACAACAAAATCTACAGGTGTCTTCAAATCTGCACCTAAAAGTATCATCATATTTCTACCATGTAATTTGCGTGCATAATCAGTACATCTATGCCAAGCTGGGTGAAATTTACTAGCTAATTCCATTGCATCTGCTGTTGCATCCTTAGCTTTGAATATTTCCTTAGTTCCATGTACAGAATCACACCCCTTCTCAAAGGCACTATCTGCACCTTCAGCACCACCACTCCTTAAAGTAAACTTAGGAGCTAAAAATAAAAAACGTGCAAAACCCTCTATAATCTCTAATATAATACTAGGTGTTTCTCGGGATCCTATACCTGCATAGTAGTGCATGCTTTCACCTTCGATTTTTTATATACAGAATAAAGTCCTTCAAACTCAGAAAGGGGTAATAATCTAAAAGAAGCCTTTTTCAATATACCTCCCTTATGCCACATTTTATTATACCTCATTTTACAGTTACGTTTTATTGTGTGATAGCGCGACATAACAGTATCATTTCTTGGTAACATTATCATAGTACGAGTAAATACTGATACAAATACTAACACATCAGATTTTGATGTAAACCACCATCCTGGTTCCTTATTATCATTAAGTACATCTATATAGTCCTCTACTATTATAATATTATCATCTCTATAGTTACTACTAACCTCATATGAAATACATTCTCCTCCTAAATCAACATTAAAAACAGTACGCCTATCAAATGTTTTAGTATAAAAATAATTATTATATTCTACAAAATCTTGTAAAAATATCTTGTGTCCATCGACATACTTTTCCAATTGCCTCCAAGAAGGACAATGAGGAGCTTGATTAAACATAGTATATTTTCTCATACTATTTTTGGTTTCTAAGTATATTTAATGCGTGTTCAAAAGATTCGGTTTCTTCTACTTTCTTTATCTTTTGATAATGTTTATGCTCATAAACAAACCAAAATCCATCATCATGGATTAACCACCTATCCAAGTAAGATAATCTTGCGGTTGTATTCTCCATAAAATCTTTTAACAATTCTATTTCGTTCATACTATCTCCTCTAATGACTTCTTACTAACATCTCTATAAATCAGTTTAAATTCATGTTCTGACTGATAGAACGTTTTTCTCCGATTACTATGTTTTTTAAGATACTTACACTGAAACTCAAAATCTATTACACCACATACACTTTTACCTTTATCCGCTGTCATAGATCTTATTCTTTGTATAGTAGGAATCATTTTAGAACCTCCTACTAAGTTTATAGTAAAATTCAAAGATGGTATATCAATACCTTGTTCAATCAATGTAGATACTAAACATAGTATTTCTTTATCATCTAACTTCTTCATTAGAACTTGCCGTTTTTCAGCAGGCTCATTACCGATCAAAAAAGGGTAGCCTAATTCTTTTGCTAATTTCTTCGACTGCTCCCTAAATTCAGTTTGTACTACAACAGAGTGTCCTAAACTTGTTAAAGTATCTACTATCTTTTTTACAAGTCCTGAAAGAAATTCATTATCGGTTACTGCTTGTTTATATACAGATTGATAATTACCATCTACTTTCATTCTAGGTAACTTATAAAGATAAATTGTAGGTGCTAATAAAAATCCTTCTTTTATTAATTCAGAAAATGATATTTTATGTATTACGGGTCCTACAAATTCTTCAACTCTGAGAGCTTCTTCATCTTCTTCTTCAAAAGGTGTAGCTGATAGACCTATTTTTAAATTTGCATTTTTACACTTATCTAATATTATTCTGCTAGTGCGTCCTGCTGATTCATGAGCTTCATCATAATATACTTGTTGTGCAGCATCAAATAAAGCTTGCACAGACTCTTTTGCTTCAGTTAAAGGTCTTTCTTTAGTTTCACCTTTATCTGTTTTGTATTTAAGATTAAAAGCAGCGTAAGCACTCTGTACTGTTATAACATTAAGATCTCCTAACATAGACACCCCATCCCCAACAAAACCTACTTTAATCGCTGGTATAAACTCTTTAGCGCGTGCTACTGTCTGATATGCTAAATCTAAACTTCGACACAATATAACAGTAGGAAATTTTCTTTCACTATCAATTGCAGCTAGCGCCATGTGCGTATTATGTGTAACTATAAAATCATTAGTAATATATAGTTGGTCCGGATGATCTATTTTTATACATTGTGTTTCCTGCATCCCTAAGTACTCAACTTTTTTAATTTCACCTCTTAAAATCACGTTCTTATTTCTTTTAACATTTTCTTGCTTTCTAGATAATTTAAATAAGTCTTCAGGTTTAGGATATCTGATCAAACATCTATAAGCAGTTCTACCTTTCTTTTTCAAACCTTTATAAGTAAAAGTAGGATGTTTAACAGTGATTTTACATAATCCTCCTAAAGATCTAACTATATACTGAACATCTAAAGCTAACTGATAACTACTGGTTCCTAAATAAGGAGTGCTCCCAGCGCGTTCAACTTTATACTTTAATCCTTTTATACTAGTATTGTCCCCAGCCCCGTCTGTATCCATTAAACCTCTTAATAATTCTAAACGTTGCTCTATAGATGCTTCTTTATAAATAGTAGGTATAAATTTCTCCCAAGCATGCTTTCCATAAAGTCCTAATTCAGATAATGCTATAATATATTCATTAGTATATTTTCCTTTTTTACCAGAGGTTGGTTTCTTATTCTTTAATACTACTCTATAATCAACATTCGTGCCTTTATTCTTTTTTAATATATAATCAGGTATTAATTTATTCTTAAAATTATTGATAGTATCACTATCTATATTAGAAAAAGAAATATTATTAATAATACTACCATCTCCTATTAAAAGACCTAATACGTAAGGATCTATAGGTAAATCTCTAGAAGGATTTTCAATAGGATCACACAAGGGAATATATAATTGAATTTTTGATCTATTTTTAAGATCTATTATTTCTTTAGTGCTTAAAATTCTTTCATTATTAGAATGCCAGTATCTCCTATTAAATATTTTCCATAAATGTTCTTCATCACAATCAGCAGATCTACCATCTTCTAATGTAATTTTATAGGTAGGGCGTATGCCTTGAGGAAAAACTCCTGTTACTTTCGCTGTTTTTCCATCTGGTGTGCTTACTATATCTCCTTTCTTTATATCTCTCATTTCTATCCAACCGTTGGGGGTTCTTATTAAAGAATATAAAGGTTGTGCTTTTCCCGAGCGTGGCGGTGATTGTATTATGCCGAAACGATACTGTAATATTTTCTGAACTGCTTCAATCTGATAAGGTCTTAAATCATAAGTATTACTACGTTTAATATATAATGTAGCTAAAGGCATATTAACAACAACAGGATCTAATCCTTCATTATTTAAAATATCTATTACGCGGTAAAGAAGACCAGGTCTGAATAATTGTGTTTTTTTACTAAATAAATGTGTATATCCATCCCACACACCGCTTTGAAACTTAGGTGAGAAAAAATAACCACTGTTTCTATAAGCTAAGGTGTTATATAATAAATCTTTAACATCTTCAGATAGTTCACTGGTAATTTTGCACTTAACAGGCGAAAATTCGATATAAATAGTGTGTTCCATAGATATCTATAATAAACACGCTCTTTATGTTTGAGGAGGTATAATCAGCCACCCTTCATTAGCAAGATGATATATAATTTGTTCAGCGTTTACGTTATTACTATCTATATCACCGTCAACCCAAGATGCAACTAATTCTTGAAATCTCGATACATGGTAATTGTTAGAAGAAACATTTGTAGGCACTATCGCATATTTATCTTGGATGGCAGCTATAATACGTCTATATAAAAAATCAGGAGGCGTACTTAAATTCTCACTTGTAAGACTATAATTGACAACCTCTTTTATTTCATTTAAAAGTTGATCTATATTTATTGACATGCTTCATCTCCCCAAGAATCCCAATTTGGTATCGGTCCTCTTGCAAATAGTTCTATACGAGGAATATCCCCGCACAGTTTAATTATTCGATCACGCGCCTCTGGTGGTTTTGAGGAATGTTTTATATTAGATGCAATAACCTCAGATGGCATAAATTCATTAAAATTATAATGTGGAATAACCTGATGAACTCCGTGGTATAGTACTTTAGGTTTACCTTTTACACCTAAAAGACAAGGTTCTGTATTCGCTCTACTATAATGTCCTGAACCCCAAAAAAGAGTGTCTGTCGCTTTCTTATTGGTTTTTACCCACACAAATGCAGCTGTTACATATCGGAATCCCCAGCGCTCAATGGCAGTTATTCCCTCTTTCAATTTAGGCCAAGTAGACCAACAAAAAAGGAAACAATCATCTGCTGCAAGTTCAGCAATATTCAAATTAAAAATATCTTCATCTTTCAAAGTTGGATATGTCTGCGCGGCTGTTCCTATATGCTTAGGACCACCTTTTCGTTTATAATCCCAAGGAGGATCCATATATATAATGCCATATTTATTTACTACTGGTATAGTAATCACTTAAACGCCTCTCTTGTTGCCCCAAATAAAATTCTGTAATCGTGGTGTTAATCTATAACCACGATCTCTTACGGCATATACTATCGTCCGAAGTCTATCAGACAAAACTTCTACAGATGTCCCCTCTGGCATTATAATAACTTTAGAAGGAGATAATTTACACTCCTCTATTATAAAATCTATCTCTGAAAGATCATTATAATTCAACACTACAAACTTGAAATTAGAATTGTAACAATTATTTATTTCTTGCAGTACATCTTTAACAATAGCTTTCTCTCTTGCATTATTAGAATTACGAAGTTTGGGAGAACAGTTAAATTGAATCTGTGGATTACTTGCTAAAAAATAATCTGGTGAAATAGTTCCATTTGTTTCTATTTCAATAGAATAATCTGAAGGACATTTCTCTAAAAATTTCTCGATAGCTTCTTTTTGTAATAAAGGCTCACCACCAGTAATCACAATTCTCCTGCATGATCTTTTTTGCATATATTCAAAAACATCCCTAAAAGCAAGTATATAATGCTCTGTCCAAAACTCTTCTTTTGAAGAATCCCAAGTATACCAAGCATCGCATATTTCACCACCACACTTACTCCAATCACAATGGAGATTACAAAGATGTAATCTTAAAAATACTGCGGGCATCCCTATAGTAGGGCCTTCTCCTTGTACAGTATAAAATAAACCATCACCACTTGCTAAGAAAGCATTATTACCAGGAAGTTTAGGGGAACGTTTAGCTTCACTCATAAAGAACTCCATGTAGTTTTATAAGATATCTCATGTGTATTGTAAATATCAGGATAAACTAAATTTACTTTTATTGTACTCCCAATTTTCTTAATAGTATCACCTTTTGCTAAAGTATTAATATAATCAACAGCACTCATACCCACGTCTATCATAAAAGGAAGTTGCTTCTTATCATCAAAAGACACTGACGGGTATATCTTAATATCCGCAAATTTTTGTACATGATCTAATATATCTTCAAAATAAATATCTCGTGGTTCTACTGTAGAAAATGTAAGCAGCCCATTTACTACATATAGATCTTTAACACGTATAGGTATCTGTACACCCATTTCTGTAATTAATCTACTTTCATTGCCTACAACTTTATAAAAACATAACATTTCATAAAATGAATCTTTGAAATTAGAAGAAGCACGATCTAAATGATAAAAAAAATGCATATCTAAATCTATATCATCTATTTTAGCATACTTTATGATAGAAGCAGCTACTTCGGCGGGTGTTGTAACAGAGCAAACGTTCTTAATTAGGGGAGTACAGTATTGTACAAAATTAGAAACATCTGTTAAAGTAGAAGTAGAGATATTACAGCTGCAGAATACTTCATGCTCCCCCTTATTACGTTTAGGAATTATGATAGGAATACGAACATTTGTTATACTAGATTGCGTCATAATTTATTATTTCCATTTTTATTAAAAATTATTCACAAGTACTGCCACATCCACATGTTCTGCAATTTCTAATTACTTTTACAAGTTGC
>Ga0307377_10002648_pt1 | contig 20898 bp, 13 predicted proteins | sample TR3MG_FD_202535 | JGI IMG/M metagenome (GOLD analysis project Ga0307377, IMG submission 202535) | Soil microbial communities from Risofladan, Vaasa, Finland - TR-3 | ecosystem: Environmental > Terrestrial > Soil > Coastal area > Acid sulfate soil | place: Finland: Risofladan, Vaasa | collected...
GTTTGTTTAGCGAACAGCCGGAATTTGCGGAAGAAGATTTTCTGAAAATTATTGCAGAACGTAATTATAAAAATATCCAGGCACGCGAGTGGGCAGTTAAAGGGTGGAAAGCGTTTGACCAGGGCTTTGGCTGCCTGCCTATAGGGCTTGGCCAAACACATAATCCTGAGTACACGGGGCGTTTTGGTTTTGCCTGGACAATGTGTGTTGGTACTCCAATTATTCCAAATATGTTTGGTGGCGAAAGAGAACATAAGATTTTGTGGTTTTCACCTTACAACTTTTTTTCACCGCACCTTGCTGCCAGATTAAATCTTCACTTTGAAAATGTAGTCAGGAATTGGCAGGAGAGCTCCCGTTGTCTTACGGCGGCCAATGTGTTGGAAGGAAGTCGTCTGAGTACACGCGATGCGGCTGCAGCTTTGGCACATTTGCTGGCAGCGCTTTCAGCACTCAACTTCTGCATTGGAGCGGAAATTTCTCAAATGCCCAATAATGACGGCCGGTTTAGGGACTTAATCCGTTCAGAAATAAAACTGACAGAGAAGTTTACCGCTTTAGTAAAAGGGCACCCATGGGTGTGGGACAACAGTTGTTGGAATCCACACATCACAGTCTTAACCCAGCATGGCCTGGGAATTAACAAGAAAGATAACCACAATGCTTTTACAGCCAAGCTGGATTTAATGAATAAATATTTAACAAGTTAAGACTTCAAGGATTGCGACTTAATTGTTCCTATATGCTGATTTTATTCGCACCCTTTAGGGTAAGGGGCAAAAGAAAAACCGGAGCGCAACGGAGCTCGACGAAGTCAAAATCAAAAAAGAATGTTATCCATTCCCGACATTTATATTGTTTTTAAACAACGGCACAAAAAAAATAGTTTTTAGAAAAGTGACCTTAAGAAAATTAATTAAAAAAACAGATAAAGGAAAGAACCGATGAAAAGAAGAAAATTTTTAATTCATTCAGGAATGGCCACTGGCGCGGTTTTATTGGCTCCAAATCTTATTGCTGACAATTTGGCCAGCAAAAAGAGGCGAAAAAAGCAACATGAGAAATTGGGGGACATTAACAATTTATCCGGGTTACAAACCAGTAAATTCCTGTATTAAATGAATCTTTTCAAAGCTATTGCAGGGTTCCATGTGCTAAATCCACTGCCCATAAATGAATCTCTTATTGTAAAAAGTAAAAAAAATCAGTCGCACTATTGGATATGCCTCCGGGTGTACCTGTAAAAATTACAAATGAACAATAAAACAATATACCTTATACCTTGATTTTATGAAACGCAGAAAATTTATTTCATCAGCTGTAACTGTTGCCGTTACTTTGCCTGCATTAAACGTTTTCGGGAATAATAAAAAGCCGAAAGGGGATATTGATATAATATCTGAAGAGCCTTTAGATATAAGCAATTATGGAACTTATATGTATAAAGACGGCATGCCGGTATCATTCCAGTGGTTTACGGACGATCGGTTAAGTTTTGAAATGGATGAAATGGGTGTAACAAGCGTTAATTATTTGAACCCGCTTACTCGCTCAGGTAATCCAATTATTTTTAAGCGCAGGTTATTTGATGGTTTTCGTATGTATATTGAACAAAACCATGTAACATACTCCCCACAATTAAAAAATTATAGCTTTCTACCCTTCGGTTTTAGTGCTGATTGGCTATTTAATGGAATTGTAATAAAGTATAGTGTATACGCAGTGGAAGAATCAATTGTCTTTACCATCGAACTACCCGATAATGCTCCTTCCAATTTGGACTGTAAATTAGAATTTTACGAGTCTTTTGTATTGACCCCTTGCGATCGCGACGACTTTATGTTATCCAATTGGGGAGGCGAGCGTAAATGGGGGGAATGGAATTTTGATACTGCCAATAACACACTTTGTAATGGTTTCACAGAGGATCCCACCGAGGATGTAACCGAACTGAACAGGAGCGAGACCAAAACATGGCACTCCTTTCTGAATGTTTGTATTACCGCTGATTTTGAGCTTGCACAGGTAATACGCGAGCAAAATATCAAGCGGATATTACGAAGCAAAAAAGGGTTGCAGCCTGGCAAATCACACACATATATTATCTCTTTTATTCCCGAAGAGGATGCCATTGCAAAAACAAAAATTAAATTGTCTAAATCGCAAAATACTATAAAAGAACAAATTAACCACTATATTGAAATTGCTAAAAAGCACCCTGTACTTATCAGCCCTCATAAAGAGTTAAACAATTTTATGGCATTGGCACCGATTTTTACTGAGGTACTTAAAGTGAAAAAAGTTCCGGGTGCCATACGTTCTAATAACATTATGTACTGGGTTTGGGGCTGGGACGGGATGACAAGCAACAGCAGTCTGGCTTATTGGGGAGACACTGATTATGTAAAACAAATGTTAGGTTGTTATATGGAAACAGCCGACCCGGTGCATGGTATTGTCCATTCTTTTAGGAATGATATGAGCATCTCGACATACAGTCCTACAACATCGCAAGCAATATACATCTCTCTGCTCTATTTATATTACAGCCAAACACGCGACCTTGATGAAGTGAAAAATAAATATGCTTTTTCGAAGAAAATTTTCGAAAAAATACTGTCCCTCGAAATCCAAAATACTGGTTTCTGTCAGGGCACTTCGCTTTTTCCCGATTTTCCGAAATTTATGAAAGAGACAGGTAAAGATGCCAGTTTGTTCAATAACTCATTGTTTTATACAGCAGCCAGATCAATGGAATGTTTGGCGATACTCATGGACGATAATCTTACAAGGGATAAAGCAAGGGGAGTATTTTCCCGTTTTGAGAAGAATTTCCTGCCAAAGTTCTTTAATGCCAGGAGAAACTTTTTTGTCAGTTCTATTGATGCAGAAACACTTGAGCAAAGAGATTCTTATAATTTAAGTTCAGTGAAATGGGATATAGGTTATTTTGCGGATCTGGTTGAAACCGTCAGCCCCCGTGCGATGGAATTTATGGCAAATAATCTTGTTTCTAATGTAGGCTTACGCGAAATTCCTTTATGGAATGAAGCTTTCGACGGGGATGGTAATCAACTCCATTGCTGGTTTACAGCTCATGCACAGTATTTTATACGGACTGCCAACGAAAACAACCGTGCCGACTTGTTGGCTAAGTTTCGCGGGTGGGTAGAGTATTGGACAAACAAACTGACCATTCCGGAAGCCATAAATTATTATGCAGAGAATGTCAAGCCTGATAGGGAAAGATGGAATTCACCGAGTGGTGTCTGCCAATTGTTCGGTGCTAAAGAATGGTACCTGTCTGTTATCCACGGTATTGTTGGCGTAGATACAGGTCCCGGGGGAATAACCTTTTATCCTTACGATGGCGAAGCTATGACCTTGAAAGGTTTTCACTATATGGGAAAACAGTTTGATATCGAAATGAAGGGAAGTGGGCGGTACATTTCAGAAATCAATGTTGATGGTACAAAATACCGGGGTACGAACATACTTCCATTTAATTCTTACCAAAACGTAACGGGCAAACGGGTCAGTGTCACTGTGCAACGAACGTCCAAAAAACAGTCGCCGGTTTTTATTAAATCGGGCTTTGGCCTTGAATTGCATGATTATTCGTTTCAGCAGAAGGTAATTACAGCAAAGGTTGGAGGTTTAGGAACCTGCAATTTAAAGCTACATGCCGAAACCGAACCAATTGTCCGGGTAAATGGCAAAAAGGTTGCTGTTAACTATTATCCGGACTTGCAATTGGCAGTTGTTAAATTGGTATTTGATGATAATGGGAAGAAATTGTTAAAGATACTTTCTTAACTGTCAGAATTCCTTCTGTTTGGAGGTTCAATGTTTATACATTTATAAATTTTTAAAATTACCAGGATGAAAAATACAAAGAAAAAATTGAATAGCCAATCAAAAATCGTTAAGGCTTCATTTTCAGGCAGTAACATCACAAAGTATTCAGGACTCAATATAGTCTTCTTTTTTCTTACAGTAGTTTTTCTGTTTTGCAATAGCATTGCTTTTTCACAGCAGACTGATAATCATTTATTGCGCGCGGTGCCGGCAACTGGCACGGTGACCATTGATGGCCGTCTTAATGAGTGGGATCTTTCCGGGCGTATATTAATTTGTCCTAATCTTGGATATATTAACGACTACAGCGCACACGTGGCGATGATGTACGATGCACAAGCGTTGTATGTGGGGGTAGACTGGGTTGATAAGACACCGATGGTGAATAATTACGACCCGATCACCAGGGTGGACCAGCGTTTTGCATTTCATTCCGACTGCATTCAACTCCATTTTAAGACTGATATGTTCCGCAATGTTTTCGGATGGTATTTTACAAAGGGGAATAAACCGGGTGCCTATGCTATGAATGGAATCAACGGATTTAATGATAGAGAAATTATTTTTTTAGATGCCGATGCATTGGGTATTACACAAAATTTTCAGATGAAACCGGATGGTAAGGGATATTTTCAGGAAATGCGTATCCCCTGGAGCGCTATAGTGAAAAGCGGGCGTGCTTATCAACCTGGAGAGAGTTTTAACTGTATGCTCGATCTGGTATGGGGGCCTGAGTCTGGCAAGGGATGGCCGATAAATCACATGATGGATCTGGCGAAACCTGATGCCGTGCATACCGGCTGGTTTTGGGAAGTGGGGGAGATTCACGGTCAGGTATTGTTGTCGCCAACCGGTAAATTGCCGGCAACTGATGCTACGACCCAAAAACCAATGGTTGCTCCAAAACGGTTGTTATCAGGCACAATTCCTATTCGTTTCGAATTGCCAAAGGAAGCGAAGAAGTTCACCGTTGCCATTGATGATGCTGATAAAAGACGTATTCGCAATTTAGCGGGTGATTTCAATCCGGCGGATTATACAATAGAAATGCGTGGTTCCAACCGTGAGATTGAAGTGAAATGGGATGGATTGGATGATCGTGGCAAATTGGTGCCGGTGGGTATTTATTCCATACGCATACTATGGCATGAGGGATTAGATGTCATTTATGAGATGAGCTTTTACAACCCCGGTGTTCCACCCTGGGATACCCGCGACGGCAGTGGAAACTGGATGGCCGACCACACATCGCCTTCACTGGTAACGGCAGCTGGCAGTGGCGTTGCTATCGCCAGTTTGGGTGCAGAAGGAGGTAGCGCATTAATTGTGGTGGGGCAAAATGGACGAAAAATATGGGGTGATAAACAGGGTGGCGCAGCGATGACCGCCGACAAACAGTATATTTATATCATCCTCGACGATACCTGGTCCCGGGCATATGGGTTAGCACGATTCAAAGTGGCAGATGGTACTTATGCGCCTTACACGATAAATAAAAAACAAGAATTTCCGGTTTCTCCGCAGTTGCTGTTTAATGGCATAAATCCGGGCAAGATCGTCTCCCTTGCGGTACATGACGATCAATTAGTAATGGGGATTAATGGAAATAAATTGGCCGTAATTAATGCTAATACTGCGATACTTCGCAAATTAGTTGACATGCCTACTCCTTCAAAATTGGCTTTCAGCGACGACGGTCTCCTTTATGCTTTGATTGATGGGACAGTATGCGTCATTGATCTGGCACAGGAGAAAACATCTCCCTTTCTTACCCCCGGCGTGGAGAAAGCAACTGCGCTGACGATTGATCATGTTGGTAATATACTTGTTGCAGATATGGGGCATGACAGTCAGGTAAAGGCATTCACCCCACAAAATAAATTGTCTTACACCGTTGGCAAAAAAGGCGGACGTCAATTAAGTGGCGTATTTGATCCGCAGGGGATGATGCGGGTGAGTTCGGTGGCGGTAGATGCACAGAATCAGGTATGGGTGACGGAAAATTGGGAGTATCCCCGCCGCGTATCGGTGTGGGGAAAAGATGGCAAACTTATTCGCGATTACATCGGCAATACCGGGTATTCCGGGTATGGATCATTCTTACATGACTATGACCCAACCCTCGCATATTGGGGGCCAACCGAGATGAAGCTGAATAAAAAGGATGGAACGTGGCACGTTACGCGCATATTATGGGTTCCCGATGTTACAAAAAATCAATTCTTTCCTGTTCCCACAACGTCAGATAACGGCATTATAGTCTCATCACGGGTTAGCGGGAAGGAGAAGGTATATCTTTACACAAAAGGAAGTAATCTGCCGCGCACTATTTATATGGAACGTAATGGCAGGTTTCAACCGGTGGCATCCATTGGATTAGCGAAATATATGGATAATCGCATAAACAAACCAGATTATCAGGGACCCTTCACCGGTATAAAGCCTGACGATGGGATTATTTGGAATGATGTGAATAATGATGGTAGTGTGTCGCGTGATGAATGTATTGTGGTGCCCAAGCTATATTGGGAAGGCGGTTACAACTGGGGTGAACGAATAGGAAGCGATCTTGTAATACGCCTGTTAGGCAGTAAAAAAGATAATTGCATTACAGAGTGGCATCCCGTCAGTTTCACTGCTGACGGCGCACCAGTATACAGTCTTGATAGTCGGCGACTAACTCAAATTCAGGAGAGCGGCGATATGTTACCATTGCCAGAGGAGAACAAGCTGTTTATCCTCAGTCATTTAGGTTGGGGTGGTACCAGTGCCGTGCGCGTATTTAACACCACCACATCAAAAGAATTGTGGCAGTATCCGTCGCCAAACCACGGAGTTCATGGTTCTCATGTAGCTCCCATGCCGGAACCGGGTAGACTAATTGGTGGATTAAAATCGTTAGGAACTGCATATATCAATGAACAAGTAGGGCGGATATTCAGTATCAGGGGTAATCTGGGACAGGATTTTCTCTTCACTTCTGATGGTTTGTTTGTCGGAGCACTTTTTGTTGATTGCCGTTTACCTTCGGATTTTTTACCGCAACGTGAGGCGGATCTGCGCGGGAAATCGGTGGCGAATTTCACATTGCGTGGGGAGCCGTTTGACGGGTGGTTTGGCAGTCAATCTGATGATAAAGTACGTATGGTGGGCAGCTTAGGGGGTCAGGGGGCAATGATATTTCAGGTGAAGGGTCTGGATAAAATTCGCACCAGTAATCTGCCACCACTTTCTGTTGATGCAGGACAATTGTCAGCATCGGAGCGCGATAACACCCTGCGTGCGACGTCAGTTGATAATGCTAAGAACTATACAATTAAACGAATCCCGCGGAAATTGCTTATAGACGGCAATGAAGATGATTGGATGGGTATTTCAAGTATGGCGATCGGGCGTGAAAACTCACCGAATGTTGGAACCGCCCGTATAGCGTATGATGCTGATAATTTGTATCTGCTTTATCGCATACAGGATAGTAATCCATGGCTGAATGAGGGTAAAGATTTTACACGTCTTTTCAAAACCGGCGACGCGGTAGATTTACAGATTGGCACCGAATTGAAACCACATAATAACCCGTTGTCAGGCGACCAACGGTTGGTAATTGCATTGTATGATGGAAAACCCACCGTGGTACAGATGTGCCCAATTGACACTCATGCGACACCGGATGCACATGTGAAATATCATTCACCGGTAGGCGAAAAAAACTTTGACCGTGTTGAAATAATGGCCACTGCAAAGGTGGCGGTGACACGAGGTGTAGGAATCTATACAGTAGAGGCGGTGATTCCGTTGAAAGGGCTTGGGTTCACTTTAAAGCAAGGATTGAAACTGCGCGGTGATGTCGGGATAATCTCCTCAGACGCGACTGGCTTAATCAATATCGCTCGCAATTATTGGGCGCAACCATCAACAAATTTGGTAAGTGACCTGCCAATAGAATCTTGGCTATCACCAAAAGGATGGGGAGATTTTGTTGTGGAATAGTTTGTCAGAAACTCTGATCAACCTGATTTTATTGATTTACTATGATTTTCGTGGTCATTGTTACCATTACGTTATATTTTATCAGCGATTCAGTTTCAAAAGAATATTGTTGAAAATTAAATAGTTACAATAGGTTGTAAATATCTAATTTGAATTTTTTGAACCGGAATTAATCCGGTATATGAGCAAAAACGATTCAATTACGGCCAAATTAGTTTAGGGTGTGTAATAGAACAATATAGACTTTTGAATTGTATAATATACTAAATTACAAATTATTAGATAGGTAAAATAGATAAATTATTTTATTACACACCCTTAACTCCGCGATCTAAATCTTTTGTATGCCTTTGCTCTTTGGGGTATTTGCCCCTCTATTGGCTGATTTTTGAGCTAAAGGGGCATATTTCTCCCATACACTCCCGTGTTGGTACTCATTTTTTCCTCCTTTCTCTGTTTTTATGCCGCTTCGATGAGCCTGTCAAGCTCTTCCCATGCATCTTTGTAAAAATGGTGTTCATACATTTTCAATTCAATTTGATGTCCACTAATGGTTATTTTAGCAGGCACCGCAATAAACCAATCAATAAATGCCTGCCCTGTTAAATAATTTATTCTGCACCGCAGATTTAACAGGGTAAAGTGTTCCTGTTGCTTAAATTTGTTTTTCTTTTGGCGCACCCGCCAGCTGGCGGGTATGTTGTAGGCCAATACGATTAACTGCCATAATATATCATTTGCCCAGAAGTCATTGGTCAGCGTATTTCCTGCCATCGTGTGCCCTTTTACCTGTTCAATCCATGTCTCGCTGGTCGAGCGCTGTTTATAAAGCTCATGCAACTCGGTGGCAATCATATCATAACTGCTCGCGTAGCAGACGTACTGGTAAACCGGGACAATTTGTTTCTGTCCAGGATATGAAACCTGGACATATTCCTTTACACTACGTTTTGCCTTCAGCATCCGAGGCTTACTCCATCCCTTTGCCGTATAGCTGAACACACATATCGCAACATCTTTTTTGCCTTTGATCTCTAACCATGTTTGTAACTGAAGTAATTTCTCCAGGTTTTTTAATTTTACCTTGACCAGATAATCCCAGTTAAAAGATTCCAACAAGTCGAAGAGCCCTCCTGAGAAGAACCCGCTATCAGCCCGGAAAAACACTTTTGCTATGTTTTTGGGTAAGCTGGCTTTGACTTCTTTAAGGAAATCAATAATCCCATTGGCAGTATAAGCTGAGCCTGTTCTGAACCATGTATGATAAAGCAGTTTCATCTCACTTACAAAAACCAGGAGCGGATGGTAGCTTTTTGACCCTTTTTTTGTCGTATTAAATCCCTTCGCTGCCCCTTCCTGATTGCCACAGACTGATTTAACGGTTTCACCCCGTAAAATAGCTTTGCTAAGTCGGAGACTTATATTACGGGGTGAATCGGCGTCCAGCGTGATACTTTCCAGCCCGCTTTCATGCAACCATTGGGCGTTTTTTGACAGCACCAACATTTGCAGCTTACGTGCACCGCTTTGCCCCAGATTCTTCAACGTTGCGGATATCGCGTTCTCGTTTATTGTCTTATCCAACTTCAGTAATGCTTTTACCAAACCGTCCCCACTAAAAGCAGCGATCTTGCAAATCCGGCTAATCCCACTAATTGAGGCCAGCGTAATTGACATCAAAATCTGGTTGACCCTGTTAAATAATATATTCTGTGAAACAGATTTAACAGGGTTGACACCAAACTTTGTTGCATTATACCACACGGTGGGGAATGATTTACCGAAGATTTTTACTATGTTTTGACGGTTTACCCCGTTAAATAGCTTTGCAAAGTCGGAGACTAATTTAACGGGGTGAATATATTTTTCTACTGTATTGAATCCTGAATATTTAGTGATATTACTGCCTGAAAATGAAGACTTAACAATTTTTGATTGACCTTTTAGTTTTTTCTTTGTGTTTTTCATTCTGAAAGTGATTGTTTTTTGTCGAATCTTTATTGTGTAACGACTAGAAGATAAGCAATTAACATCACTTTTTCTGTTTTTTAATTTACATTTTTAAGTAATATATAATTACCTTAAGATATATGAAAACCATTTTCATAAAGCCGATTGGAAAGAGAGTGAACAGAATGAATCCAGACAAATTTCAGTTGTATATTATATAGACTTTTAAGAGGACTAATCAAAATGAGGTTGTAAAATGTTAAATACACGATTTTTTCTGTTATTCGGACTTGTACTGCCAGTCCTGGTCTGCTGCTCAAGAATGCCCGGGAGTTTTTATCTTGATTTTAAGGTTGTTGAGAGTGTGCCTGAAGGTCGCCACCTGCTTCATTACCCGGCCGATGGTGTTAAAGTAGGAGTTAATCCGCCCGGATTTACATGGACAAGCCATGATAGTGCGAATAATTATTGCTTTGTGCTTTTTCATGACAGTATTGGAGAAAAAATCCACCTGACACATGAGGGGCTTACATCCACGGTTGTTCCTTACCCCAGCTGTGCTTGCCCATATCAAAGAGACTATTGAGGCAGGAGAGATGCCTTTCTGGAAATTCTGCCGCCACCTGGCCGAATCCGCATTGGAGGAACCGTTTTACCCGGAACCTGCTCCATATAAGGATGGCAAGTTCGAGGTATCTGAATGGCGTAGGATATATACTCCCGGCAAAGTGGGTAGCGCCCATATGGTACGCCTGGCCCTGGTATGGAAAATTACCGGCGAACAGAAATATCTTGAGGGTGCAAAAAAGTGGCTGGTTCACATAGCCGGCTGGGATCCGAATGGTATAACCTCCTATAACCTGCCCTTGTCTGATGGATCGAATGGTAATGATGAGGCAGGTATGCCCATACTTGAAAGGATGGCCATGGCTTTTACCGGACTTGCCGGGCTTTCTGCCCTGGGCGAACTGCCAGAGGCTGGAAAATGGCTGGACTATGTGCTACAATGCTATCTCACGTCCTTTCCCACCTGGGGGGGAGATGATGGGGGTTGGTCACAGGGACTAAGTTACTGGGCTGCTTATGTGCTCTGGCAGACCAATTTTATAGATGCCCTGCAGTTATGCAGTGATGTAAACCTGTTTAAGAAACCTTTCTTTCGTAATAATGGTTACTTCGCCGTTTATTTTCATCCGCCTTATGCCACAAGGGGTGGATTCGGTGACCATGGGGAGGCTGCCCCCAACCTTGTAGAAAAATTGCTGATACAGAGATATGCTCTTGCCTTTGAGGACCCTGTTCTTCTCTGGCAGGCCAGAAATATCCATTACGATGAAAGCCTCCTTAACCGGCTACAGCTAGTACCGGGTGAAATGGACTGGAAGGAGTGGTTTATGGAGGATGTAGTAGCTATTCTTAGCGCTCCCCCTTCTAACCTAAGCTCCAGGAGTCCTGCCGGATTACCCCAGGCGAAGTTTCTCCGGGATATAGGGTGGACTACCATGCACTCTGACCTTGGCAATGCGGAAAATGATGTCTGGATGCTCTTTAAGTCCAGTCCATATGGCTCTTTCAGCCACAGCCACGCTGACCAGAACAGCTTTCAGGTGAATGCTTTTGGCAAGCCCCTTATCATTGATTCAGGTTACTATCCATGGTATGGCAGCCCACACCACAATCTGTGGACACGTATGACCAGGGCGCACAACTCGATACTGATAAACGGGTGCGGACAGTCCTTCGGGACCATGAAAGCCAGCGGGACCATAGAAAAATTCGACACTACTGGGTTTCATACTATAGTCACCGGTGAATGTGCCAGGGCATATAACCTGATATTCTTCTTTTTCCTTCTATGTATCATGGAGGTCTTGTGCAGAGTTACTGGGCTTACTCCTGTGAATCATATTTTGTTGGATCGATGGGAACAACCAATGTCCCTTCGGAAATTCGTAACCCTATGGGAAGCGTAGTTGCTACAACAACTGTAAACCTTGATTATAAGCTGGTACATCTTGATCAAAATTGAGGCAAGTTGCGTGCTTTGAAAAAGAAATACGGCAGTGATGTAACCATTTACGATCCTGGTAGAATAGGTGCGGTCATGATTACCAGTGAGTCGTACAATATTAGCGCCAAAGACATGGTCAAAGAATTTGACTTTGAATTACTTGAAGATTATTTAAACCGTTCCCGCACTTTCCGTTAAGTCCGGGAATTTTGAAGTGGTTACCTGATGAATTTGTTTTATTTTCTGACGGACAAGATTGATTATTTTTTTATGTGGTTCCATACGAACATAGAAAAAAATAAATGTATGATAAGTCACATTAATTGATTAAAAATAACTAGCAAGAAAATCTTATGAAAAAAATTCAATTTCTATTTGTTATTGCTGTTATTTCTGTTTTAGCAATAAAATGTACGAGTCCAAACTTTGAATTAACAGGAGTTGTTCAGGATGGACTTGATGGAGAAACTATATCTGGCGTTGAAGTCCTTTTAAAGGGTACTGGTCTTTCTACAGTGACAGATAGTAAAGGAAATTTTTCAATGAAAGTTCCTTGTTCTGCAACAACTGGTGGTTTAATTGAGGAAATAAACTCAACTCTTTTCTTGAAAGAAAGCAGTACTGCTTCTGATATGGTTTTGATTGCGGATAAAAGTGGGTATCAGCAGTTGGAATACAAGATGTCATCCAGAATAACCGATTTGACCCTTAATATTTTGCCTGAGCCACCGGAGTTCAGGGCAAGCGATTATACCGGTGATTACATACCATTTACATCTCGCTTAGAGCATGATGTTCTGTGGGAGGATATTATTGATGGGATTCGGTTGTTTTATGAAAAACGGGTAGAGGCTACTAAGCCGGAAAGGGAACTGTATTGGAATCGTGATCTATCAACCCCGGAGGCCTATGTTGCCTCAATTGCACCTAATCGAGCTAATTTCAGATCTATTCTTGGGGCTGTGGATGATCGTGAATATGTATCTATGGAAAAATTGGCCCGGATAGCAGAAACAGATAAATATGTTGTATATGAAGTTCGCTGGTCGGTACTTAAAGAGGTGGTTCCACGTCCGGCTCTGCAAGACTGGCCTGAATTAGATGTTCCGGGGAAGATATTTGGAGAAGGTCTTTTACTGGAAACCAAAGGAAATACTAAAGGTTATGCAATCGCAATTCCTGATGCCGATCAGGATCCTGAAGATCTGGTGGGTATGGGTTCGGGAATAGACAACAATTCTCAGTTTGCCCGCCGTTTAGCAGAAAATGGATTTACTGTAGTGGTTCCTGTTGTTATTGATCGAACCAACCGCTGGTCACGAAATACAAACAGGCCTTCACGAACATGGATATACTCCCAGGCTCATGAGATGGGTCGGACAGTAGCGGGCTATGAAGTACAGAAAATGGAGGCTGTGATTGACTGGTTTGCAGAACAGGGTAGCAGCAATGCAGAAATTGGAATAGCAGGTTATGGCGAAGGTGGTCTTTTAGCTTTTTATACTGCTTCATTAGATACCCGTGTTAAGGCAACCCTGGTAAGCGGATATTTTGCCCCGCGGGAAGAAATATGGAAGGAACCCATTTACCGTAATGTATGGAGCCTGTTACGGGAGTTTGGTGACGCAGAGTTAGCCAGTCTTATTGCCCCACGTTCATTTGTGGTGGAATATAGTATGGTGCCTGATTATAATCCTGCTGCCCGCATGGGGCGTATGGTGGAACAAATGGTAGGTCATACCCAACTTCTGTTGAGAGACAGTGAATATGTAAGGAAGGAATTTGTAGAGTCTTATACAGACCAGGGAACATTGCGGGACTATTTCAAACAGGAATTAATTGGCTGATAGAGGTTTTGTGGTCTTTACACCTTTTGGTAATTGGACCGGGGAAACCCGATTTCGTTGGATAGACAGAATAGCCAAGCCAATGAAGGCAGGACTATGGTCAACAGTAGCCAGGGAGCATCAGCAACTGATACGCTGGCTTAAAACACTTCCTTTTGTGGATCCTTCCAGAATCGCTCTCTATGGGAAAAGCATAGGGGGACAGACAGCATCCCTTGTAGCTTCCATGATTCCTGAATATGCACTTAGCATCCCCTGTGCATATTTTAATGAAGGAGCCCGTAAAGAAACGTCGATTTACTTCCCCACAAGTTTTGTCTATCACGTGGATTCTGAGATGCCCATGTGGAACAGAGGACATACTATAGAATATGCCGAAATGGCCTACAGGTTGATTTTCCCAAGGCCATTTATGGTAGAGCATGGAAGACAGGATGGAATTGCCCCTCCTGAATGGGTGGAATATGAATACACTAAAGTAAGTGACTATTATGAACGAATGGGAAAAGGTGATCTAACCGAAATTGATTTACATTAAGGGGATTATATTATAAATGGTGTGAAAAGTTATCCGTTTTTACATAAGTATCTGGATTGGCCCGAACTTTAAATCAACATATTACAAGTCATTTATATTAAGTTTTGGAACGTGGGAATAAGAATTTTGTACCTTTTTCCGCCAGCTATCGGGATGTGTGATTTTATGTATTTAAATAATTTATATTTAAGCACATAAAGTATTTTATTATTGAAAACCGATAACCAATATATATTAAATGTAAAAGATTATTGAAATCATAGAAGATATTCTTATTTTTGATTAGCTGTACTTCCGGTTTAAAAAGCTTTATTAACTATTACAGACACCGGAAGGAGAGACACAGTTGTATCTGATCATATTTAATAACTAAACCCGTATGATAAATATGAAAAAAGAGAACAGATGTGCAATGCAATGTCATTGCAACACAAATAATCGAAGAGAATTTTTGAAGAAAACTGCCTTTTTTGCAGCAGGTGCAAGCTTAATGGGCAAAATGGCGTTTGGGATAAACAATGGAGACATTGATATTCCGGTAATAAAAGCATATGGTAAGGCATCAACCTATATTACTAAAGTGCAAGCTGCATTTGTACGACGGGAAGCAGATTATGGAATGTGGTGGCCAGGCGCTGTATACGACGGCGAAGCAGCTAAAAAGTTATACAGTGATCAACTAAGAGAAACAGCAAAATCGCTTGGTGTTAATCTCAATCTGAGAGAGAAGCCTATTTATAGTATTAACGAGGCAGAGGAATGGCTTAAGGAAGCAGGATCAGGAGGTGTTGATGGATTGATGCTGGTGCTGCTTGACAGACAAGAGCATACATGGCCCACTGCCCAAAAAGCTTCAGAATCAGGAATTCCTCTGGTTATTTTTTCTCCATTAGGTAGTTCGTTTACTACAAATACTGTTCAGTTAGCTGATAAAGAAGGCTGTATTATCTATGCAACAAATAACTTCAGTCAGGTTGCTTACGGAATGAAAATGCTGAAAGTAAAAGCTAAAATGAATAACACTAAATGTGTTGTGATTGCTGGTAAGGAAAGAGTACAGAAAAAACTGGCTGACACCGGGATCAATCTGCAGTATGTTCCTGCAGATACATTTATAAAAATGTATGAAAGTCTGTCCGAGAGTAATGAAATTATTGCAATGGCAGATGAATATATAAAAATGGCAACTGGTATTAGCCTTGCTACCAGACAAGATGTTATTAACGGTGTTAAGAGTTATCTGGTTGCCGGCAAAATATTGGAAGATGAAAAAGCTGATGCTATATCGATGGATTGCCTTGGTGCATTAGGTAGTGAAAAAATTAGTCTCCCTTGTATTTCCTGGTCTCGCATGAATGATGATGGGATACCGGCTGCCTGTGAGGCTGATACCGGAGCTATCGCTTCTCAGGTAATGGTGCAATATCTTTTTGATCGTCCTGGTTTTCAGCAGGATCCGGTTGCTGACACTTTTGATGATACTATTATTGGGGCACATTGTTCATGCCCCACACGGTTAAATGGGTTTAATAAACCTCCGGAACCTTTCGACCTTGTACATCATCATGGTAATCGTGATGCAGTTCCTCGTACTAGCTGGAAAATTGGGCAACGTGTTACCTGTATGGATTTTCTTCCCGGTGACCTAACTACTCAAACAAAGAGTCAGATGTTGATTTCAGTCGGTACAGTTGTTGAAAATATGAGTGTTCCTCCTTCCGGAGGTTGTGTCGTTTCAGTGAAAGTTAAGTTTGATGGAGGACATGAAGTACTCTCTTTTCCAGGATTTCATCAATTGTTCTTCTATGGTGATTATAAAAATGAATTAGAGGATTTCTGCCATCTTTTTCACATGGAGTCCAGGGTAGTGTGATATAAGAAGGGAAATTGTATTTTTTGTAAAAAAATTCAAGTTTTAGTAACTAATCAGTGTTAAAGGTATTTGAGTCGGAAGTCAGAAGTCCGAAGTGTAATATGACAAGTACCTAAGCTTCCGACTTCTGACTTCAGGCTTCCGACTGATTAGACACAAGTTTTATTCTTCCCTTTTGGTTATAAAGAACTTCAACAATAATTCCCTGCATTCTTCCTCCATAACTCCGGATTCAACAGTGATCTTTGGATGTAATAAAGAGTCTGATATTCTTCTGTATCCTTTTTTTTCATCTCCGGCTCCAAAAACAAGGGCAGATGCCTGACTCCACCCAATAGCTCCGGCACACATACCACATGGCTCAAGGGTAACATATATAGTGCAGTCTGTAAGGTATTTGCCTCCAAGCCAGTTTGCTGCAGCTGTAATAGCCTGCATCTCGGCATGTGCTGTGGGATCGTTTAAAGTTTCTGTAAGATTGTGAGCCCTGGCAATGATGATATCGTTGCACACAACCACTGCACCTACCGGAACCTCCTGTTTCTCAAATGCCTTATTTGCTTCAGCAAGAGCTGCTCTCATGTAGTGTTCTTTTGTGGTTTGAACCATATTTCCCGGATTTGCCTTTAAAAGTAGAAAGAAAATTGAGATATCCCTTTCTCTTAGCTATCTGATAATTTTCTTATTTTTACTGAAATTTAAAAAGAAAGAGATGTACAGGACACATACGTGCGGCGAGCTAGATATGAAGAACACCGGACAGGATGTTATTATTTGCGGTTGGGTGCAGAAATCAAGGGATCTTGGTGGGATGACTTTTGTTGATCTTCGTGACAGGTACGGGTTAACCCAACTCGTTTTTAACATGGAAACCAACAGAGTACTTTGTGAAAAAGCAAGAAAGCTTGGAAGGGAGTTTGTTGTTCAGGCTAAAGGGAAAGTTAAAGAACGAAGTAATAAAAATCTTAAGATTTCAACAGGTGAAATTGAAATTGAAGTTATTGAGCTGATTATTCTTAACAGGAGTGAGGTTCCTCCTTTTACTATTGAAGAGGATACTGACGGAGGCGAGGAGCTGAGAATGAAATACCGTTATCTTGATCTTAGAAGAACATCAGTTAAGAATAATATAATACTACGTCACCGAATGTCGCAGGAGGTACGTAAGTATATGGATTCTATCGGATTCATTGAGGTTGAGACACCTGTTCTAATAAAATCAACACCCGAGGGAGCACGTGACTTTGTAGTTCCTTCACGAATGCAACCCGGTACCTTTTATGCATTACCACAGTCACCCCAGACCTTAAAACAGCTACTGATGGTTGCAGGATTTGATAAGTATTTCCAGATCGTCAAGTGTTTCAGGGATGAGGATCTTCGTGCAGACAGACAACCGGAGTTTACACAAATCGACTGCGAGATGTCATTTGTTGACAGGGATGATATTCTGAATACATTTGAAGGACTCGCAAAGCAGCTTTTCAAACAGATTAAAGATTATGAATTCAGTGAGCCCTTTTTAAAGTTGCCATATCATGAGGCAATGGAATTTTATGGTTCGGATAAGCCGGATCTTCGGTTTGAGATGAAATTCTCTGATTTGACAGGGATAGTGAAAGGTCATGATTTTGCTGTTTTTGATACTGCAGAATATATTGGGGGTATAAGTGCCAGAGGATGTCCAGATTATACCAGAAAGCAATTAGATGAGCTTACAGAGTTTGTTAAAAGACCTCAGATAGGGGCAAAAGGACTTATATACATTAAATATAATACCGATGGCACATTAAAGTCGTCGGTAGATAAGTTTTATACCCCTGAGGATTTAAAGAAATGGGCTGATACCATGAATGCCTTACCAGGGGATCTGATAATAGTTATGGCTGGTGAAAAAAAACAAACACTAACTGCTCTTTCTGAGCTAAGGCTTGAGATGGGCACCAGGCTGGGTTTGAGGGATAAGAATACATTTGTCCCCTTATGGGTGGTTGATTTTCCTCTTCTTGAGTGGGATGAAGAGGCAGGAAGATTCTATGCAATGCACCATCCCTTCACGTCTCCTGTACCTGAGGATTTGCATCTTATGGAGAAAGATCCTGGAAAGGTTCGAGCTAATGCATACGATCTGGTAATTAATGGTGTTGAAATAGGTGGAGGATCTGTCAGGATTCATGATTCTGAAGTTCAGAAATTAATGTTCAAAATACTTGGATTCAGCGATATAGAAGCTAAGGAACAATTTGGGTTCCTGCTTGATGCCTTTAAATTCGGTGCTCCCCCACATGGAGGTATCGCTTTCGGATTTGACCGGTGGGTATCATTGTTCGGTGGACAGGATTCAATCCGGGATTTTATAGCATTCCCAAAAAACAACTCAGGCAGAGATGTAATGCTTGATACTCCGGCCCCAATTTCAGGTCAGCAGCTCAAAGAGTTAAAGCTTATTGTTGAAAAAGAAAAGTAGTGAATATTAAATGAATATCAGTAGTCAATAACAAACCCACAGTGATTTTCTTCGTTTACCCCGACTCCGCCAGCTGGCGGAGAGCGAAGAACCGAACACCGCTTGCGGTGGAGCTCGGCGCAGCCAAAATCAATTTACTCCCCTTGGGGGTGGGGTAAGAAATTGATTTTCAAGCTTTTTGTATTTTTTGTTCATATTTGCCTATTAGGGTCGCAGATGTGCTTCTTTCTATTAATACATTAACATACTCACCCTTTTTATGAGTACCTCGCGGAAAAACAACCACCTTATTCTGTGAAGTACGACCGGATAGAAATTTATCAGATCTTTTTGAAAATCCTTCGATCAGAACCTCGTATGTCTTTCCAACATCACTTTTTTTCGAAAGTGCTGAAAGCCTGTTCTGAAGTGCGATCATCTCACTGAGTCTCCTTGATTTTATCTCCTCAGGAATATCATCCTTGAGTTTTCTTGCAGCTTTTGTGCCGGGTCTTTCACTATACTTAAACATATATGCAAAATCAAAACCACTCCATTCCATAAGGGATAGGGATTCCTGGTGATCCTCTTCTGACTCTGTGCAGAAACCTGTTATCATATCGGTTGAAAGGGTGCAATCCGGAATAATGGTATTTATGGCATTTATTCTATCCATATACCATTCTCTGGAATACTCCCGGTTCATAAGTTTCAGAATACGGCTGCTTCCACTCTGGGCAGGCAGATGTATGTGTTTACATATATTTTCATGTCTCGCAATTGTGTGAAGAAGGCCATCTGAAATATCCTTTGGGTGAGAAGTAGAGAATCTTACCCGTAACATGGGATTAATCAATGCAACTTTTTCAAGAAGTTCAGAAAACCCAACAACCTCTGACTTATTTTCCCATTTATACGAATCGACATTTTGCCCCAATAGTGTTACCTCGCGGTATCCTGTTTCGTACAACTCATTTACCTCATTTAGTATTGAGTCCGGATTACGGCTTCTCTCCGCCCCACGGACGTATGGAACAACACAGTAAGCACACATATTATTACATCCCCTCATTATTGAGACAAAGGAAGAGACCCCGTTTTTGTCCATTCTGACAGGCGAAATATCAGCATATGTCTCCTCCCGTGAAAGGAGAACGTTTACTGCTTTGTGGCCGGCTTCAGCTTCTGCAACAAGAATCGGGAGCCCCCTGTAGGCATCAGGACCTACTACCAAATCAACCAGATGTTCAGTTTCCAGCAATTTTTCCTGTAATCTCTCTGCCATACATCCGATTATTCCGATTTTCAGGTCATGTCTCTTTTTCTTTAGATGGCTGATAGATTTTAGCCTTCCCCAGATACGCTGTTCAGCATTATCGCGGATTGAACAGGTATTTATTAATATTAAACCAGCATCACTAATACTCTCAGTTGATTCAAACCCGGCTTTTAAGAGAATAGACATAACAACCTCACTGTCAGCGACATTCATTTGACAACCGTAAGTTTCTATATATACTTTTCTATTCATTATTGTAGACTCAATTGTTTAACCTGCATAATTCATGCAGAAGATAAAAGACACAAGTAAAAAGATAAAAGTTAGGCATTTGCAAAATATATTAACTTTTTTTTATATGAATGATTTGTTCCTTTTGCCTTAATTAACCCACCCCCAGCCCCTCCAAGGAGGGGAGCAGAAAGCTTTCCTTTTGTCTTTAGCCCTTTGTCCCCGCCTAAGCGGGATTTAGGCTTCGCCTCAACTTTTGCCTTTAACCTATTAGCCTTTTGCCCTTTGTCTTTATTTAAGGTATATGAATTAATCAGATAAAATTGTGAACAGTGTTTCGTTCAGCGTTTCATAATTCGATTTCCAACTCACCTCTTCACCTATTCATCCTTTCTGCCGTTATGCCATTGCGCCATTGTGCCGTTGAGCCGTTTATTCTTCCCATCACCTCTTCAATTTCAATTGGGCACAAATCTATAAAGTATAAAAGAATTATTTAAATTTGCATCAACTAATTTAATCCTAATAATATGTCAGGTCATAGTAAATGGTCAACCATTAAGCGGAAGAAAGGGGCAATTGATGCTAAGAGAGGAAAGATATTTACCAAAATAATAAAGGAGATAATCATCGCTGCTAAAGAAGGTGGTGGTGATCCTGAATCTAATGCAAGGCTCCGGCTGGCTGTCCAGAACGCCAAGGGCGCAAATATGCCTAAAGATAATATTGAACGGGCGATAAAAAAGGCTTCAGGTGCAGATGCTGAAACTTTTGTTGAGACATCGTTTGAAGGGTATGCCTCTGGTGGTATCGCTGTATTCGTTGACTGCCTGACTGATAACAATAACAGAACAGTGGCCTCAGTGAGGGCGGCG
>Ga0307377_10002649_pt1 | contig 20896 bp, 25 predicted proteins | sample TR3MG_FD_202535 | JGI IMG/M metagenome (GOLD analysis project Ga0307377, IMG submission 202535) | Soil microbial communities from Risofladan, Vaasa, Finland - TR-3 | ecosystem: Environmental > Terrestrial > Soil > Coastal area > Acid sulfate soil | place: Finland: Risofladan, Vaasa | collected...
CTTTGCGAGTTGTGGTCAAGGTGCTCCAAGATGCGAGCATCCCTTTCCTGCTTGTGGCGCCCACTGGAATTGCCGCCAAGAGACTGTCCTCCGTTACCGGGGCCGAGGCGTCTACCATTCACAGGGCGTTCGGAGCCAAGGGCATCGACGACGGGGGAGACAGGGAGTCCACCTACGCAGGGATTGTTGGGCTGGGAAGCGGAGAAATCGGAGGCGACGGTTCAAACGAGTTCTGGGGTTTCTCGGCTCTGCAACCTCACCCGGCCAAGGTCGTCATCTGCGATGAATCTTCGATGGTGGATCAGCACTTGCTGTTCCGACTCCTCAACTGCACGAGCAAGAACTGTCGCCTGGTATTCGTGGGAGATGCCGCCCAGTTACCGAGCGTAGGCCCCGGCAACGTGTTGAGGGACATGATCTCTACGGAACTGTTCCCGGTGGTCGATCTGAAAGAGATCTTCCGTCAGGACGAGGCAAGCGACATTGTGCTTGCAGCCCACGCCATCCACAGCGGGGCCGTCCCTACGTTCTCTGAAAAGAGCAAAGACTTCACGTTCGCCGAGATCAGGGACGAAACGAAGATTCAGGATACGCTCACCGCGACCGTCAAGAAGCTCTACGACAAGCGGGTGAACTTCCAGGTTCTATCCCCAAGGCACTCCGGGCAACTGGGTGTCACAAACTTGAACGTGCGTATCCGAGATTTGCTCAATCCCAAATCTCCCGGCCTGAAGGAAATGCGACTTGGACCCGAGACGATCCGCGAGGGGGATCGCATCATGGTGTCCAAGAACAACTACAGGTACGAGATCTTCAATGGGGATGTCGGCAAAGTCGTGAGCCTGGATCAGAAGACCAAGCAGATCGAAATCAAGATTTGGGGCCCCCCGACCATCCACGTCCGCATGTCTTTCAAAGAAGCTCCCGCGCATTTGCGAATGGCGTATTGCGTGACGGTCCACAAGAGCCAGGGCCAGGAGTACGATGTGATTCTCATGCCGTGGTCAACCGGCTTTGGGCGGCAGCTTCAACGGAACCTTATCTACACGGCCATCACCCGGGCCCGGAAAAAGGTGATCCTCATTGGGCATCCCGAGGCGATGGTGACGGCCGTAGACAACAACAAGGTGGATGGTCGCAATACTTTGTTCTCAGAGCGTCTTTTGGCCCTTCTGGACGAGTGATTCAGAACCCTCTGCGTTGGCGTACATCTACTAGGAGAGCCCTAAACGGAAAGACCTGGGCGATTGACCAAGATGTCCGACGAAAGCAACGACAACAACGAATTGAAGGCTCAGCTACGGGCCATCCGTGACAAGATCCGTGTGACCAAGGTGGTTGCCACGCGCTCCGTGAAGGGCCGCAACGGTGACTCCTTCGCCGGGTTCTCAGCCGGCTGGCAGAGCATCCAGGATGACTACGGTGGCCCAGGGGCCGATGCGATGGCAGAACCCGCGGAAGATGCCGCCTACGCTGCTCAGGGGATGACCTTGAAGGAGGCGCGGGTTGCACACTACATGATTGCCATGACCGCCGACGTGGCCGCCCTAGAATCGGCGCACGCCAACGGTAGTATCTCTGGCAAATACTTCGCCGATGCCACGGCTGGCGTGAAGAACCAATACGGCCGCATGATCCAAAAGGTCTTGGGCCACAAGAGCAGCGATGGCGACAAATCCGAGTCCTAACATCCAAGAGTCGGTTCCAGTCGTTGACAGGGAACGACTAGAGGCGACCTACGACGAACTCAAAAGGTTGTCGGTCAAACTTGACCCGAATCCTATTGAGCACGGACCCGTGCGCTTTCAAAACCGGATCGCCAAGGTCCGGGCCATGCTCACCCGTGTCGAGCAGATTTTCTTGCAATGCAGCGAGGATCTGCATTGGTACACGAGAGTTACCCGAGCCAAGCGTCTTCTCTACGGACTAGAGCGCCGGGACTTGATGATCAACGATCCCAAATGCCGGCTTGGTCGTTCCCAGGGAGAGCGTGAGGATCTCGCCGACGTAAAACTACGAAAGCAGGTGGAGGAGATCGAGGAATTGGCGGCGAAAGGCGAAGACCTGGAAATCCTGATGGCCGCCATCAAGTCTCGCCGGGCTGACTTGAAAGACAGTCAAGCACGGATGCGTGATCAGATGAAGCTCATCGAACACGACCTGGGGATGGGGGCTCGTTGGGGGAAAACCGCGCCCGAAACAGATACGGATGCGAGCGTCAGCGACATCAACTCCATGATCACCGACATCGAGATGTCCGACGGGTTTGCTGGAGACGACGAGGAGGAGACGGAGGAGGAAACCGAGACCGAGGAGGAAATTGTCGTCGAAGATGACCATGACGATCCGGCCCCAGTTGCGGGTAATGTAATTGAGTTCAACGTCTCCGCACTTTCGGATGAAGACGATGAAGACGAGCCGAGCAAGGATGGGAGCAACGACCCGTCCTATGACGATCCCTCTGAAGAACCCATCATCCCCGAGGAAGACGCAGAGGGGGACCTCCCCGACGACGACCATTCATCAGAAGAAGCCGATCTTTTTCTGGATGCCCTTGACCCCACCCCATTGGAGCCGGAAGCCGCAGACCACCCGTCAGACGGCTCCATAGAGGATTTGATCTCCAGTCTCGCAGACGACTGATTCACGACAGCCCCCAACGGGGTACAACCCACAACGGCAACGTCTAACAGACCACGCCATCAACACAACCACACCACAGCACTGGAAAGCAAAACACAATGTCAGATATGTTTCAAACATTCGGGTTCGGCCAAAACGACGCCGCCATCTCCACACGCGCCAACAAGTTCAAGGGAGAAAAGGGAGCCACCTACCGACTAGGTTTCGCTCTTTGGCCCGGCATGGAAGAAGGAAAAGACTTCACCGCCGCCGGACTAGAACCACCCGAGGGACAACCAGATGAGGCGTTGACCCCGAAGTTCATCGCAGCGCCTCGCAACTACATCGCGGGTGTCGGCTACATCATCAACAAGGGACCTGAGTACACGCAGTTGGCGGGTAAGGCTCCCAAGACGATGATCGCCACCATCGTGGTGCAGTGGCCGTTGGAGAAGGGGAAGCCCACCAAGAATTCGCTGTTCAGCCAGAAGCCGGAAGTGATGCCTTGGATCTTCTCTATGGACAAGTACGAGCGTCTCAAGAAGATGCACTTGAGCGGCTACCCCATGTGGGACTGGGACCTCTCCGCCGAGTGCGAAGACCCTCAGTTCCAGAAGTTCAACTTCTTGCCGGCCAAGAGCAACATCTTCAAGGAAATGCTCAAGTCCACGAGTGCGGACGGACAGGCTCTCGCTCAGTACATCATTGAGCGGGCGCGTGCTTTGGCTCCGAATCTGCCCCGAGAAATCGGGATGGACCTCACCATCGACCAACTTCGGGAGCGCATGGGTCAAGAAGTTGCAAGTCCGTCGGGTGGGGGTTCTTCGTCGGTCGCAGGAGCCGGCGAAGTCGAGGATCTGATCGGTTCGATGTTGGACGACTAACCTAGGGAGTGTTAGAGGGGTCCAGATGAGAATTCTCGGTCTGGACCCCTCTTTGACAAACTACGGTTGGGCACTTCACGACACCGAGGGCGTTGGATCTGATCGGTGCATCGAACGGGGACGGTTTCAAACGAAACCAAGAGAGTTCCCCGACGAGATCTCCCGCTACCTTCATTTGCGGGATCTACTGGATGAACTAATTGAGCGATTGGAGCCGGATGCCATGGGCATCGAACATCCGGTTTTCAACGACACTTACTCTGAAGGCATGTACGGGTTGTTCCTGTTCAGCCTGGAGTCCATCCGGGGTCATGCTCAGGATTTGGTGTTTTTCGCACCACCGCAGGTCAAGGCTTTTGCTGGAGAGATCCTGGATCGCCCAAAGGGTTGGAAGATGCAGAAATCGGACATGGTGGAGGCGGCCCGTTTTGACGCGGGGGGTGGAACCTGGGATCACAACGAAGCAGACGCTTACCACGTCGCTCAAGCTGCTGGCCGGTTCTGGGAACTCTACGCCGGCCTCATCACTGAAGACGAACTCACTTTCGTAGAAGCACGCACATTCACCAGGATTCACACCTACGTCCGAGGCAAGAAGGCCGGCAAGACTGAACTCAAGGGCATCCTGCACCGAGAGTCCGAGCGGTTCCACCTCTGGTCGATGGCGTAAAAGGATTACCGATGGCAACCACGAAGAAGACCACGAAAAAAGCAGCCAAGAAAGTCGCCAAGAAAGTCACGAAGTCGAAGGCGACCGGCAGCGGCAAAGGGAAACTAGGCCAAGTTCGGGACATGGTGAACAAGGCGCTCAAGTCGAACGACTGGGAGTCCAACCTTGATCCCAAGATGGCTCGACAGTCACTACCTCACCTTCCCATGGGGTCGTTGATTCTCAACCACCTCATTGGTGGCAAACCAAACCGGCATGGTGTGTCTCCGTGCCCTGGACTACCCAAGGGTCGTATCCTCAACCTGTACGGCCACGAAGGATCCGGTAAGACGACCATCTCGCTCACGGCCGCAGCCGAGACCTGCAAGAACGGTGGCGTCGTCGGCTACATCGACTGGGAGCACGAAATCGTCCCCGACTACGCACTATCTCTGGGCGTACCCATCGGCGAAGAAGACAAGTTCATGCTGTGCCAGCCCGATACGCTGGACGACGGCATCGCAATCCTTTGGACGATGGCTTCGGCCGGTGTTGATCTCATCGTGCTCGACTCCGTGGGCGCGGGTGTTCCAAGGAAATACTTTGAGAAGTCCATTGCGGAGTCTGCCGACCAAGGCCGAGTGGGTATGAACGCTGCCGTGTGGTCGCAGTTTCTTCCCAAACTCAAGGGTCGGATCAACAAGACAGGTTCCGCGGTCATCGGCATCAGCCAAATCCGTGCGGCCATCAACACGATGGGCTACGGCGATCCCATCACGGTCCAAGGTGGTAAAGCCTGGAAATTCTACTCCGCACTACGGATGAAGCTCCAGCGGGTGAAGACCGAGAAATCGTCGGATTACTCCGCGCTCACCAACAAGACCGAGGATCGGGTCATCGGGGCCATCATCAAAGCCAAGCTGGAGAAGTGCAAAGTCTCCTCGCAGCAGGGCAACGAGGAACTGTTCTACATCCGTTGGGGCGAAGGCATCGACGATCTCCGGTCGCTGATCGAGATTGGTGTCGCCCACCGCATCGTCAAAAAGGCGGGGTCCTGGATTGAGTGGATCGATCCCAGTGGAGAGCAGGTTCGGATGCAGGGCATGGAGAAGTTCCGTGCCGCGGTCGCCAACAGTAGCCCCATGCGCAAAGCCCTGGAGAAGCAGGTCAAGCCGTACATGGCTTCGGGCGGGAGCGCCGGCAGTGCTGATGGCGATGACCAGGAAGAAGTTTTTGAGGGCGAGGACATCGTGGATGACGCTGAGCTTCAGGAGATCCTGGGTAGTATCAGTGGCGAGCCCGACGCCGACAAAGAAGACTGATGCCCCTCAAGGTCAGAGTACGGAACTACCAGTCCATCGAAGACGGGACCATCACCATTGATGGTCTGACGAGTCTCACCGGCACCAACAACGCCGGCAAATCAGCGATGTTTCGCGCCATCCGTGGGGCGTTCACCAACACACGAGGCCATGCGTTCGTGCGGTTGGGAACGTCCCACTCCACGGTGGACATCGAAGACCTCAACGATGGGCGTACCTTGACTTGGGAGAAAGGCCCAAAGGTCAACCGCTACATCATCAACGGCAAGGTGTTTGACCGTGTTGGACACGGCGTTCCTCCTGAAGTTGCTGCGTTCGGTGTGACTCCTATCTCGGCTGGCGGCCAAGACCTTTGGCCTCAAATTGCCCCGCAGATGAATGGGGTCATTTTCTTGTTGGATCAGCCGGGGTCGGTCATCGCGGAATCCGTGGCCGATGTCGAAAGGGTCAATCAACTCAACGGCGCCCTGAAGATGTCGGAATCGGAGCGCAAGGCGGCCAAAAACGATCTCAAGATTCGGCTCAAGGATGGGGTGGCGTTCAAGGAGCGCCGGGAGACTTTCGATGGGCTCGATGAAGCGTTGACGACTCTGGTGGACCTGGACGCACGTCGGGACAAGGCCCAGAAGGTCTCCACAGCCCACAAGAACCTCGTGCGTCTGGGTGAGCAGTACACGGCGGCCAAGACGGCTGTGGAAGCTCTGGAGGGCCTGGACGACGTGGAGAAGAGGCTCCCGTCCGAGCAGAGGGTGGAGAAAGCCAAAGCGTTCCGGCACGCCATCGGGCTCACAGTGGATTTGGCGGTGCGGTACGAAGATGCTCAACGGGATCACGAGGTAGCGCAAGCGGCGCAGGATGCCGTCAACAAGGTCGCCCTCGATGAGAAACTGGCCGAGGACGCCATCCGGGTGAAAGAAGCCCTCAAGCGCACGCGGGGTTTACGAGATCGGCTTGTAGCGGCCCGTGGGCTTGTCTCAAATCTCGGTTTGGACGTTGAGAAACGGGAACGGGAGTTTGAGGAAGTGGTCGCTTCGGCGACGACACTTCTGGGTTCCTACCAGGACTGCCCTACCTGCGACCGCAGGATGGATCACGTCCACTGAGTTTTGCGTACAACCACCGACGATGGTGGTTGTAGCCACATTTGTGGAAAGACACTCGCGGCCGGGTGGAGAACGGTGAACCCCGGCTTTGGGCAATTGAAACGGAGATCCTGGTGGAAGATCGAAGATCGTGAGACCACCGACACTCCGAGGATGGCCCATCTGCTTTCGCAGCCTCGCGGCCTTTGGGTGGGAGTCCCAGAGGAAGGGGAAAGTGTCGGAGGTGGATTCAGCCCACCCGAGCGTCTTACTCGGGGACAGCCGCCATCGTCTTTGGAGAATTGAGCCATGCACTTCGACGTAGACCAACACACCGTCTTCCTGGCCGTCACCGGCAGCCACGCCTATGGCATGGCACGGCCCGAGTCGGACGTGGACATCCGAGGGGCTTGTATCCCTCCACGGGCGATCCGTGAGAGCTTTTTCAAAACCTTCGACCAGTTCCTCGCAGCCAAGCAGGTGGGTCTGGACGGTTGGGCGAAAGAGGCGTCCACGATTGACGAACTCGCCACGCCTGCACGTCAAGCACTTCTCACCATGAGGAGCCACCCGACGGCTGGTCCCGGCTACGAGAAGCATGGTGAGATCGACCTGTGCATTTTCAGTTTGGTGAAACTCGTCAAACTCGCGGCCGACAACAACCCCAACGTCTTGGAGCTTCTGTTCCTCGACGAACAGGACATTCTGTTCCAGACGGACGAATGGAAGACGGTGCGAGAGCACGCTCCCTCATTCCTGTCCAAGCGATGCCGTCACAGCTACACGGGCTATGCGATGTCGCAACTCAAGCGCATCAAGGGCCACCGTGCATGGCTGCTCGATCCCCCCAAGGCTGAGCCCACACGCAAGGAGTTCGATCTCCCCGAGGAGTCGGTGCTCCCGGCCGACGTGCGCAATCAGATCAACGAAGCCGTGCTCAAAATCATTCGTGACTGGCAAGTCGAAGATGGCCTTGACGACTACATCAAGGGCGCAGCCCAGGACACTTTGCGGGACCGCATGGTGAACTTCCAGGTGACGGTGCTCAACTGCGCCGAAGACATGCTGGATGAGAAGGTCTACGAGTTGGGTGGAGCCAGCATTGGTTTGTCCAAAGACGTGCTCTACGCCATCAAGATGGAGCGCAAGTATCGGGCTGCTCGGCAGCAGTGGCAGCAGTACCAGAACTGGAAGGCTCAACGGAACGCAGCCCGTGCCGAGTTGGAGGCCAAGTACGGCTACGACACCAAGCACGCGAGTCACCTGATCCGCCTTCTGCGGACGGGATTGGAGATTCTGCGTGATGGGAAGCTCGTGGTCCGTCGGCCGGATGCTGACGAACTCATGGCTATTCGCAACGGCACATGGACCTACGAGGAACTCATGGAGGCATCCGAGGGTCTTCAGAAGGCCATCGCCGAAGCCGTGGAAACGACTTCATTGCCGAAGTCGCCGCCGTTCGACGAGATCGACCAGATGCTCTACGGCCTTTTGAATCCGCAGACGGACTACCCAGGGCTTCCAAAGGTCGTCTAGCTCGGTAGGGTGTCCGTGTGGGCACCGAAAACGAGATCCAGCGCAGGATCAAGGCGCGGGTAGCGGAGATCGTCCTCCAGCATGGGCGCCACAACACCGAAGCAGCGCGTGAGGAAATCATAGAGGCGTGCTCAGAGATTCTCAGAGAGTACGAGACCGAGGAGGTCGAAGTCGTACTGGATCCGATCCAGAAACCCAACGGGTCCGTCACCGTCTGGATCGGTGGGCTCCCAGGGCTAGAAATTGTCCCTGATCCTGACGGAGAAGAAGCCTGATTCGCGTATAAGAAGTGACGGCTCTCCCTCGTAGGGCTAGGCGTTGCGTTGCGATGCACTGTTTGGTTCGGCACTCCAAGGTTCTTATGATCAAACTACTCTGGCGAACTGACATCCACGATTCGGACCAAACGCCCGGAAGCCGGACGGACAACTGGCCCGATACCGTTGGAGGGAAGATCCGTCAGGTCGGGCAAATAGCGAAAGACCAGGGGTGTGTAGCCGTCCTTGACGGGGGTGACTACTTCAACAACAAGTTCCCCATGCGCACGAGCCACAAGCTCGTCAACCGTATTGCCAGTCTTCACGACCAGTACCCGTGCGAGGTATGGGCCAACGTCGGCAACCACGACTGCCGACAATCCCAGATCGACAACCTGGCTGAAGGCCCGCTCGGTGTCCTGTTCGCTGCCGGGGTCTTCAGGCGTTGCTACGACGAGCACGAAGCCGTGTTCACGGACTATGCCCGCAAGGTCCGGGTTGTGGGCATCCCTTACCACGGGCCGTTCTACGATATGGATCGGTTCAAGATCGAGAAGGGCGACGAGGACTATTTGGTCTGCATGGCCCACGTTCTTGCGAGCGCGTCGGGCGGCACGATGTTCAAGTCGGAAGACATCATCAAGTACGACCAACTACTTGAACTCGCCCCCGACGTGGACGTTTGGTGTTTTGGACATTGGCACAAGGACCAGGGCATTACCGAGATTGCTCCCAACAAGTGGGTCGTCAACATCGGGAGCCTGACCCGTGGCACTTTGGCCCAGGACGACATCGAGCGGCATCCCTCTGTGGCTTGCCTGACGTTCGGTGGCAACGGGATGGGCGGCAAAATCTCCATCGAGAAAATCCCATTGGAGATCCAGGATGCCAAGTCCGTTTTCGATCTAACCAAACGGACCAAAGAGGAGGCTCGGGAGATGGTCGTGGACGCTTTCGTGGAGTCTGTCCAGAAAGACCTCCAAAACAAGAGCGACAAGCCGTTCTCGGAGATCGTGAGCGGCATGAAGAACGTCCCACACAAGGTCCGAGAGCGCGCACTTGAATTCATCGAGAAAGCGACCGTCTCGGTAAAGTGAGGACTGATGAAGGTCCGCACCCTCTATTGGTCGCATCTGAGCGACTACGAGAAGTGTCCCCAGATGTATCTGTGGAGCTACGGGTGGGCTGACATCGACCTTGGGGGCGGTCCCGGCAAACGGAAGCCCAAGCCAGGGGACAAATCCGCCCACCACGCGGTCATGGGCATTGTGATCCAGGCGGTGCTGGAGGATTTCTACAACAAGTACCTTTGGAAGCATCAAGCCGGGCTCACCGACATGCTGGTGCGGCTGACCAAGGAGAAGCTGACGGCTACCCTCGCCAAGCCCAAGTTTGTGATCAACTGGAGGGAGGCTCCTCAGTTTGAGGAAATGGAAGACATCTGTGTCTCCGGGGTGCTCGGTTATCTCAAAACCATGAAGCACCACAAGTTTCTCGGCCCCTACGCGCAGTCGGAAGTGGAACTGTTCGGCTACGTGGACAAGTACCTTCCCCTGGGAGGCCGGGCAGACTTCATCATCCGTCGTGACGACACCGGGATCACGATGTTGGATGGCAAGAACAGCCAGACCAAGATGAAGTACACGGACCCCGACCAGCTTCGATGGTACGCCCTCACCTTCGCGTTGAGTTACGGCAAGATGCCCGATCGACTCGGTTTCGTCTGGTACAGGTATCCCTACGAAGAGGACACCGAGGAGACGGGGGTGGATTGGGTGGACTTCACCCGACGCGATTTGAAGGGACTAGCCGAGCGAGCCCAGAAAGTCCGCAAGGGTCAAAACAAAGGAAAGTTCGATCCTATCCCCAAGGCGAAGCATTGCCAGTGGTGTGACTACGAATCCGTGTGTACGGCTCGCCAAGAACAGCGAGCCATCAATGTCGCCAAGCGAGCCAAAAAAGCAGGGCTCCCGATCATTGACGGCTCCCAGGGCGTCATAGAGCTTGGATTCGGCCCGATTCAGACGAGCCCCGGAGAGGGTAAAAAGTAGGAGGCTATGTCTGATCTCGACCAGGAGTTAGAAGAAGCGCTGAAGCGACGTAAAACCGTCGCGGCCGAGATCGAACGTCTCAAAGGACGGCAGGAACAAGCTGCCGCGTCGCTCAAGTCCTTAGAGGACGAGTGTCGAGCCAAGAAAATCGACCCCGCCAAGATCGACGAAACCCTCACGAAACTTGAGGAGAGGTATTCCACCATCGTCGAGGAACTGAAGCGGGACACAGAAGAAGCAGAGAAAGCTCTCGCTCCCTATATCGGAGGAAACGGAACCCCATGAAAATCGAAGTTGCCAAGCGAGACCTGGAAACAGCCCTCCAGGTGGTGTCCATCGGTGCCGCGTCTACGGGTAGTGACCTGACCACCCATTTTGTCTTTCGGACCAAGGAAGACACCGTGGAAGTGTTGTCCAACAATGGTCGCCTTGGAGCGAGCGCCCCCTTCATCGCCCGTGTTGAGGGAGAGGGTTCGTTCACCGTCGAATCCTGGCGTCTCAACAAGTGGATCGCGGCCGTCGAGGATGCCGCACTAACCCTGGAGCATGATGACGCCAACAAGACGGTCGTTGCCACATCTCCGAAGGGGTCCGTCAAGTTCCAGTCCCTCGACCCTTCCACATTCCCGTATTGGGATGACCAGTTTGGTGAAACCGAGGAAGGCATCAAGATCGCGGCCAAACGGTTCCAGGCCGCTCTGAGCCACGTCAAGATGTTCATTTCCGATAAGGACACGACCAACCCGACGTTGGCGGTCACGGAGATCATCAACAACAGCCTCCAGGCCACGGACAAGGGTGCCCTGGCTGTCGTCACACTCCAACGGGCCACAACCACGACGAACGAGGAAGGGGAAGAGACCACCAAGTACGTGCCTGAGATGGAGGGCTCCAACCTTCGTATCCACGGAAAGGATCTGTCCCAGGTACTCTCGTTCCTTTCAACGTGTGGGGACGAGCCCGTGGAGCTACGGGAGCACGACCGTTGTCTGTTCTTGATCCGCGAAGACGGCAGTGTTCTCAACATCGGGCGTCCGCGTCATGCGTTCCCCGAGCTTGGTCTCGATGACCAGAACCAGAAAGACCCGCACTGGTGGACCCTCAAGACGCAAGACTTGAAGTCGGCCATTGGAACGCTGGCTGCATCCGCCCCACGGGAGGAACGTCGCATCACGTTCAACTTCGACAACAACATGGTGTCGATGCGTATGACAGCGGCTTCCGGGTCGAAGAACCTCCTGCATCTGGAAACGCTGGACAAGGGCTCGTCGAAAGACGCAATCGAGATGCCGGAGGATGGGTTTGAGATCGCCTATCCCTACCTTCTGAGCTTGCTTTCTCAGCACAAGGGGGACACCATCGCGTTCGGTCTGCATCCGCAGATCGACGACAAAGGAAAGCACCGTGGGGGCTGGACTCGGTTCCGTGAGATCCGCGAGGACGATGACTTCCTGACTCTGCTCGTTTGGCTCATCTGATGCCCCTCGATGTTCTCCCCGATTTGACCAACGTACGCGCTCTCGCCAACAAGGCGGTTGCGTATCGTGATGCGTTGGATCGGCAGATCGAGGAGAACAAGAAAAAGGTCAAAGACCTGGAGAACGAGGAAGAACTCCTCAATCTCGTCTCCAACCTCATCCGGCAACTGATCGATTCGGAGGTCACGGATGGGGTCAAGGCCGTCGAGAAACTCCAGTCTGAAGGATTACAGGAGATTTTCTACGACCAAAGCCTTTCGGTACGGGCGGAAGTCGAAGAATCCCGAGGGAAGGTATCGGTGTCGCTGTTCACGACGGAAGCCCGGAGTGATGGGTCCATCGTCGAAGGTCAGAGCGACGAGAGTTTTGGGGGCTCTGTGACGACGATGCAGAGCATCCTCATGCGCATCACCGTCATCTTTCGCCGGGACATGCGCCCACTGCTCTTGCTGGACGAGACTTTGGTCGCCGTTGCCGATCAGTACGTGGACCGTGCCGCCAAATTCCTTTCCACCCTTTCCCGACGGCTTGGTCTTGATGTACTCCTCATCAGCCACGATGACGCATTGGTGGGAGCGGCTCACCGCGCGTACCATGTGGACAAGATCAACGATCGCGCCATGTTCCAAGAACTGACCCCACCCACGAAATGAGACGCGAGAGCCAGATACGCCACAAGCTGAAGCAGGTGATTTTCCGTCACCGCAAGAAGTACGTGGAGAGCGGGCTTTCCCGGCGCCCGGAGAACTGCGAGCACAACCGCGTCGTGAGCCTTCCGGTCCACACGGGGAATCGGGCGACCATCCGCATTTGTGATTACGCCGACGACGAGCATGAGAACGATGTGGTGTGCGACTCCACGATGGGTGGGGAACGGCAGGCTCAGAAGTGCCCATACTTCGGGTGTTGCAACACGCCAGATACCCTCAAGGACGAATTTTCCAACAAGCTCGGGCTTGGAGCCGCAGAAACCCAGGCGGGCGTGATCGCCAAGGAATACCCGGACATCATCGCGCTCATGTGGGTTCTCGGAAACGGGAAACAGAACGGCGACGTGCCCTCAGATAGCGAAAGCAACATCCTGGCGTTTTTTGGATCAGAGGACATCGACACGGGTCAGGTCTCCGACGAACCTTTGCTCGACCAGGAGCCCGAATGAGCAACACCAACCTATTGGAAGTCGTCAACTTCGACGACACCATCAAGAACACTCGTCGGGGGCGCGTACAGCCTCAGATGTTGGAGTTCCAGGTCAACCCGGAACTAGCTCCGTTCCTGGTCTCCTCCACGCGCTCCGTCCTGTGGGTCGAGAAGGCCGGAACCTCCGAGAACGTCCGGGCGGCGGTTCGGGCTCGCCGAGGGCTGGAATCGGAACTCATTGGAGCCATCGCTGAGATGGGGACGCGGGCCGATTGGGGGAATATCCATCCGTTGACGACCATGGGGGTCAAGGCGTGTGCGGACCATTTGCGGTTTTACGGCCTCGATCAGTTGGAAGTGCTCGTCGCCCCTGACACCAACATCGAAGGCGTGGACTTCAAGAAGATGAAGGTCATTGAGGCCAAGTGGGTGCCCCTCGATGCCGCGATTGTGGTCCCCGTAGATCGGGGGTTCGTCGGGACGTTGGGAACCCTGGGACAGCACAAGGCCCTGGCCCTCATCCACAATGCCAGTCGTGGTATTGGAATCGCGCACCGATGACCCTACGTGAATGGCTGGAAGCAGCCCTGGCCGGATCGGAACTTACCGAGGAAGCCAGGCACTACCTTCTGGGGCGTGGAGCGACACCCGAGGTCATCGACGCTTGGAAGATCACATGCTTCGATCCTCCCGAGGAGCCGTGCCCCGAAGAAAGTCTCAAACGCTTCGGGTCTCGCTTTGAGGTTTTTGAGGGGAAGGTCATCTACCCGCTTTTTAGTCCCCGAGGAAAACTCCTGGGGTTCGATAGCCGCACGGTGGATCAGAAGGATCTCATCCGGTTCCTGTTGCCCGACGCCCACTGGACTGTTACCTGGGTCGGGATGCCCTTTGCCATGCCTGGCATCTGGGAAGGCAAGACCATCTACGTCGTTGAGGGCATTTTCGACGTATTTGCCCTTCAGCACGCCGTCACCGACGGGGTAATCCTGGGATCAGGACCAGCCCGGCTCTCGTTCAAACAAGTCGAGTTTCTCCGGCGGTGGGCATCCGATGTGGGAATTGCCTACGACCGTGACGATACCGGCAAGCGAGGAACTGAACTCGCACTGAAAAACCTTCGATACCACGGGGTATCATGTAGGGAGATCCCCTATCGCGGAAAAGACCCCGGGGACATTTGGGACAATGGCGGCGTAGCGGCAATCCGTGAATCCTTCCCACATCTCTGAAAGTGAGCACGACATGGACATTTGGAAAGCAGGCCCCGAAGTAATCAAGCAGATGCAGGGCCTCATCGGCCAATATCACCCTCACCTTGCACTCGTCGAGGACGAGATCGGCATCGTGTTTCGTGAGAAGGCGAGCGAAGTGGCTGGCGTCATCATCCTGGGAAAGACCAAGAAGGCACCACCCCTTTTGGCGATCCTGACCGACAAGCAGTTTAACTACAGGTTCATCATCGAACTCGGTGCCGACGAGTGGCAGGGGCTCTCGCTCCAGCAGCAGAACGCGCTCTTGGATCACCACCTGTGTGCGATGGTGGTCGAGGAAGATGCCAACACAGGCAACATCAAGTGCCAGCTTCGGCCACCCGACTTCATCGGCTACAAGGAAGAGGTCCAGCGACACGGAATGTGGCGCCCGATGGATGATGAGACCCTCTCCATCGTGGAGCAGATGTTTGCCAAGAAGGACGCCAAGCCCAAGAAGCGTGCAGCAAAAGCGTCGGATCTCGACGACGTGCTGGATGATCTCGATGCCAACTAGATTTACCTGGCGGGGTCAGGCAACCCTGGGTTCCTTCACTTGACCCTTATTTGGCGTAAAACAAAGGCCCGTGTCGCTCGATACCAAATACCGCCCGCTTCGCTACAGTGACGTACTAGGCCAGGAAGCCACCATCGCGGTCTGCAAGGAGTACGTCCGCCAAGGACACGGCTTCCGGCAGTCCTACGTGTTCGCTGGAGGTCACGGTGGCGGCAAGACGACCCTTGGTCGCATCCTGGCACGGGCTCTCCTGTGTGAAGCTCCGGTAGAGGGAGAGCCCTGCGACCAATGTCTTTCCTGCACGTCGATGCTGGCGGATAAGTCCGAGGGATTCATCGAAGTGGATGCGGCGACGAACTCCGGCAAGGATCACGTCCGGCGCATCACCGAAGAAGCTCAGTTCGGCACGTATTCGGGTCAGCGACGCCTCTACCTATTCGACGAGTGTTTCACCGAAGACACCATGCTCCTGACCCCGGCGGGCCCTCGGAGTATCCGGGATCTCGTGGAGCAGCGTTACGATGGGCTCGTAGCTTCGTACCAGTCGTATTTTGAGGAGGTGTGTTGGCAACCTGTGACGGACTGGTACGAGATCCATGACGAGCGGCAGTGCGTGACGCTGGAGTTCGACAATGGGGTTGTGTTGACGGTGACAACGGACCAGGAACTTTTCACGAAAAATCGAGGATGGGTGGCAGCTTCGGAATTGACGGAGGACGACGACATTTGCGAAACTGAGATTGCATCCTTGGCTGACCGCTAGGTTCGTGATATGTTGAAAACTGTGGCACGCAATCTCCCCTCCAGTAACAGCGACGCTTACTGGGAAACGCGGCTGAAGAGACTGCTCCAGCGAGGTCGTTTGTGTGCGTGCGGGTGCGGGCAACCTATCTGCGTCAGCATGGATTGGCTCAAGGCGCGAGAGGGCCAGAGAAACGTGTGGCTTCCCAAGTTCGTACCTGGGCACGTTCCGCTGGTTGCCTGCGCTTGCGGATGCGGTGAACTTATCGAAGCCGTGGGGGATCGGGGGCGTCTTCGGAAAGTTTTGAATGTCCAGCACGCGGCGCGCCTGACTCCACCCCCTTCCCGGATCGACTGGCAGCAACGTGCGGCAGCGTGGAACGCTGAGGCGCCAGAGTGCGCGTGCGGTTGTGGGGTTTGTCTTCATCGAACGCCGGCACAGATGGAAAACCGTCTCCCAGACGCCCGGTACCTGCAAGGTCACAGCCATCGGCGTGCCTGCATTCAAGATTTCACCGACGAGGAACGCAGCATAATTCTCGGGACATTGCTTGGAGATTTTTCTATTGGTGTCCCCCACAGCACGCCACGACTTGCCTTCACCCACGGGCTGTCGCAGCGAGATTACGCCACTCACAAGATGGAGAAACTTGCGCGGCTCTCTTGGTGGTCGGATGTGGCACAGACCAGCGGCTACACGGACAACTTAGGAATTCGCGGGTCATCCTCTTGCATTCCAGCGCTGACGGAGATCTATGATTTGACGCGGCTAGGGGGCGCCCGCAAGACAGTTTCCGAGGCATGGCTAGACCAACTCGATGACCGTTCGCTCGCCTACTGGATGATGGATGACGGCTCCGTCTATTTCAGCAACCACACGAGCGAGGTGTCGCACGCGTCGCTCGCTACACAGGGGTTCACAGAGGAGGAGCACGACTTGATGCTCTTTTGGTTCCACGCCCGTGGGTATCGATCCGTCGCCAAAGCCCGAAGCAAAGGATACTGGTACCTCTACATTCCCCGCGAAGACGCAGAGCGGCTTGTCGGTGCGATCCGTCCTTTCGTTCACGAGTCGATGCGATACAAGGTGGAGGATCTCCGTGGCTAAACTCGTTCGTTCGACATCAGTGGGCAAGAAGAAGGTCTACGACGTGACTGTCGCGGAGACACACGCGTTTTTCGCCTACTCCCGTCACGGCGATCAGGGCCACGCTGTTTTGGCTCACAACTGCCACGAACTCAGCCGGCAGGCAATGGACGCTATGCTCAAGCCCCTGGAAGACAGCATCCGGGGAACGCAGGACAAGCAGTTGGTCTGCATCTTCTGTACGACCGAAGTCGAGAAGATGCGCCCGGCCATCCTGTCTCGTTGTGCGCCGACCTTCCGCATCCGGCCCAACACGCCGGAGGAGATCGCCGGACGCCTTGAGCACATCTGCAAAGGGGAAGACATCGAATACGAGGCCCCCATGCTTCCGCTCATCGCCGAGGTGGTCGAGTGCCACGTCCGTGATGCCATCAAGGCGGTTGAGGGGGTGTCGATGCTCGGCCCCGTCAACCAGACCAACGTCAACGCCTACCTGTCGTTGGACGCCAACGAGTTGTTTCTCGACATCCTGGAGAACCTGGGAAGTGACCCAGCGACGGTCCTGACGGCCACGGAGCAGGCCACCATGATTGTGGCTCCGGGGATCTGCTACGAGAAAATGGCGGATGTGTGCGTTCTTGCCTACCGGCTGACTCACGTTGGTACGGCGACGGTTCCTTCCTATTGGGACAAAGAACGCCTCAAAACGATTGGCGAAAAGCACAAAGAGTTCCTCATCCAGTTCGCCCAGAAGTTCGCGGAACGCCCCGCCAGGCCCTCCCCGTCGATGTTTGCTTGCGACGTTTCGGCGCTCCATCAAGCGCGAAGTGGAATTGTAGTACGTGCGCAACCGACCGAAGTGATGGTCCCATCCGTTACGCAAACGGTTGCACAATCTGTGGTCTCTTCACCACAAACCACCCCCGAATCTCCCAAACCAAGCGCACCCGCCCCGCAAGTGCCGGTGACTCCGGTGAGTTCACCTACTGAGTCCGGTAGTATGCAGCGAGAGACTTTTGTGACGGAGATGGGGGTTTCCATCAATCCGGCAGCCCAAAAAACCCGTCGTGCGAATGGTGAAACCAGCCAAAACGTGCCGAGTGGGGTGCATACCCCCCTTTCGGCCCCGCAATTTGCGGAAATCCTCCACCGCCGTGTTCACGAACTGAGCAACGACGATGGGGGATCGACGCGACGGAATAACGTGGGTAGCTCTTGAACTCACAAGGCTAGGCGAAAAGTGTATTGAGGAGGGGTATCTCAGTGGGGAGATCCGCCGTTTATTGGGGGTAGCGGATGCGGACCCGGAGTGGCCTGTGTTCATTCCGTCTCGCATCTACGAGAAAAGGGGCAAGACGATCACGGTGCATTTGATGGAGGGGTATGCCTTCGTCGCCACCGGATTGGACGAAGTTGTCTACTTCCGCCTGGAACAAACCAAGTTAGTTCAACAGGTTATGTCCTCCCGCGGGGGACGCGGCATTCGTCGATTGGAGACGATCTCCGACCAAGAGATCTCCGATTTACGGCGCCAATTGAATCAAGAGGTTGCAAACGACATCGTGCCAGGGATGAAAGTTCTTGTGACCGAGGGGGTTTACAGCAAACTTGAAGGTATAGTATTAGACACGGAGGGCGATCACGCGGTCGTCCACTTTGAGCTACGATCCCTCAAGGTCATTTCCAAGGTGCCAAAAGTATTCTTGGATACCGCGTGAGACAATGACAACAAGCTGGGCTGACTGCCGAACTGTAGATCCCGCGGAACTTGAATCGCGCTACTCCACCGACGACTCGATGGAGTTCCTCCAGAATGTTCTGGATGACGAGCGAGAGGATTGTGAAGCCTCGTTGGAGCGGGTACGAGAAATCATGGACGACCTTCCCGACCGGGAAGCGGACTTCGTGGACCTCTACTTCTTCTTCCACAAGACCCAAACGGACATCGCTGACATCTTCAAGGTCAGCCAGCCCACGGTCTGCTACCGCCTTCAAAGGGCAACAGAGCGCATCCGGTTTCTTCTTTCGTTACCAGACGTGACGATTGAGGAGATGGAGACGGCCATGTGCGGGTTCCTTTCGGATCCCGAAGACGTGAAAATCATGGTGAAGATGTACCGGACGACTTGCCAGTCCGAGGTCGCCAGCCAGTTGGGGATCACGCAAGGCAAAGTCCGCCATCGGTTCATGCGATCCACCAAACGGATGCAGGACAACCCCAAGATGTCTAAATACGCCGAAATCTTCGGGGCCATCGCTGGGAAGCTCAACATCAGGCGAGAAGTCCAGCGTCCTGCCTGGGAGTCCAAAGTCGCTTACGTCGTGGACTGAAGCACGGTATTCGTCTTATCCGAGGTCGTAGGGTAGAGGCCACCCATGACCCGAATGGCGAAAACCACCCTCCTTGCCGTCCTCGCCACCAGTTTCGTGGCGGGCGGTTGCCGCCCTAACAAGGGCACAGCGTCCCCCCAGGACTATTTCCCGCTGATCCAAGTGGCTCTCCAAGGCGGAGAAGTCGCAGCGATGATCGGTCGAAACGAGGCAGTCAAGGCCAAGAACTTCGGGGGCTGTGTCGCTGCCGATGTGCTTTCCGCCGCCTTCGACAGTGCGGGGAGTGCGCTCAACGGAAAGCTCACCGGGGCCGTCGTCATCCCTGGCTTCGACATTGATTTGAGCGAATGTATGGCTCTCCGGGCTGCACCTGGAGCCGAGAACGCCAGCTACCAAACCGTCGTCGTTGCCACCATGGTTTGTGGCTATGGCCCGGCCGAAGAAGCTCCTTCCACGGAAACTCCGGCTGAAGAAGCTCCGGCAGCCGAGGAGCCCCCAGCGGCCGATCCCGAGCCTGATCCAGAGCCCGCTGCCGAAGAAACTGATCCAGCCGAAACCGTCAAGGGCAACGAGGATGCAGCCGCATTGGTCGAAGGCATCGCCGGTGTCGCCATCATCGCCGGCACCCACTACGCCAACAAATTGAAGGCCACCGATTGCAAGAAGGGCACCGCCGCTCTTGCAGCCCTTGGCTACCTGTCGGGGATGATCAAGCCCATCGCCGATGAGATCGCCAACCCCGACGGCAAAGTTTCCGTTCCGGCTGTTCCCGTCGATATGAGTGAGTGTTCAGAAGGATAAACCGAACGTCGCGGTACTCAGGGTCCAATGTCAAACAAACCTTCAGCACGACGGGTCGTCATGTCGAAGTCTGTAGCCCGAAAATGGCTAGAGAAGCAGGCGACTCCCGAGTACCGCGTCCGAGTGTTCAACCCGAACGCCAAGGACTACCCCAGCGTTTTGCGGTCTTTCCGTGACGGGAGACTCAAGCTCGCTGGGGTATTGCCCATTCCCGACCTTGGCATCAAAGAAGACTTCGGAGGGTTCTACGTTTGGTCGTCGGACCAAGACTCCCTGAAGACGCTCCAGGAGTTTTTTGAGCGACGGGGTTTGGAGACTTCGTGGATCTGGTGACGATTGATGGCGACCGTCTCGACACGCATAGACTCTTGCTTCACGTACAACGTGCGGATCGACGACCCGTGCAGCCCGTCCTGGATGTTCACAATTGTCGTGAACCAGGACGGGACTTGCGGAGTTCGCAACATCAAGTCGCCCCGTGGTGGGATCTGCGATTCGATGACCGAGATCCCAGGAGAAGTGCTTGACGCGATCAACAATGCCAAAGCACAGGTGGAGAACATCTTGGCACAAACAAGCGCAGTCAACGGCACCCTGAGCTTCGTCAATGAGACGACGCAATCCATCGTATTCGCCATTCCTTTTGCGAACACGGAGTACCGCGTCTACGTGACGCTGGAGGACTTCATCGACTACCGGATCACGAACAAGACCGTGACCGGATTCGACATTGAACTCAACGTGACCTACACAGGGACAGTCCAGTACGACGTGTTCGTCTAGGCAGGCATGAGCGACTTCACCCATACTCGCGTTGCCGGAGCGATTGGTCCTTACACGGATTCGATCATCGACGACTTGAAGGTCACGCAAGTGGCGACGGACAACCGTCGTTCCTCTGCGCGCCTCAAGGGCAACGGGCTTCTCATCAAGTGGGGTTTGGATGCGCCCGAGGGGTCTTCTCTGCGAAGGCAATACCTCCCCAAGTGGGTCAAGTGGGCTCAGCGGCAAGTCGGCAAGAAGCAGGAGCGCATCCAGACGCGCAAGGATGAGAATTGGTCCCGCACGGTCATCGACGGGTTCTCCGTCTACGACGTGGATGGCAAAGAGGAAGTGACTGCCATCCTGGGCAAGATCAAGCGGGACGT
>Ga0307377_10002650_pt1 | contig 20892 bp, 36 predicted proteins | sample TR3MG_FD_202535 | JGI IMG/M metagenome (GOLD analysis project Ga0307377, IMG submission 202535) | Soil microbial communities from Risofladan, Vaasa, Finland - TR-3 | ecosystem: Environmental > Terrestrial > Soil > Coastal area > Acid sulfate soil | place: Finland: Risofladan, Vaasa | collected...
CGCCATTGTGCTACGAACCCGTCTGGGAAACCCGGCCATGAAAAACCCGGCCCCGGAATTGTCAATCTTTTCGCACGGTTCTGGCTAAATAGGGTAGATGTAAGAGAGAGAACACACGGTGCATCCGACAATCGAACAACTTCCCCCTTTTACCCTTCTCGACGCCGCACCAGACGCGATCGTAGTTGTGGATCTCGACGGATCGATCATCTACGCCAACCACCACGCCCTCGCCCTTTTCGACTACTCCGAAGGTGAGATCCTGACGGAACAGGTGGAAGTCCTCGTGCCCGCCCCATTCCAGGAGACACACGTCACACATCGCAAAACCTACAACGGAGATCCCCGACCAAGGTCATTCGCAGAAGGCCGGACACTGGCAGCCGTCAAGAAAGACGGTACGGTTTTCCCTGCCGACATCAGTCTGGCCCCCATCAAATTCAACGGGAGTCAGATGACCATCGCCGTCATCCGAGACGTGACCACCCGGAAGAAGATCGAGGACGAGCTGGCAGCCGCCAACAAGGCTCTCTCCACTTTCAATTACTCCATCGCCCACGACCTCATGGCACCCATCCGGATCATGTCGGGGATGGCAACCCTCCTGAAACGGCGCTACTCGGTCACCCTGACCGGCGATGCCAAGAAGTACCTCCAACTCATCGTCGATGAGGCGCAGGAGGCAGAGAGGCTCACTCAGGGGCTCCTGTCGCTGTCCAAGATCAACCAAGAGGATGTCACGCCAGAACCCGTCGATCTATCGACCCTGGCCCGGACCATCACCTGTGAGCTGGCCCTCCTCGACCCCGGCCGGGATGTCATCATCGAGATCCAAGAGGGGCTCGAAGCGCACCTCGACCCCCGCCTCGCCCGGTCCCTGCTCCAGAACCTCCTGTCGAATGCCTGGAAGTTCACAGGCAAAAGCCCCTACCCGAAGATCGAAGTCGGTCGGACCAACGGGGAGTTCTTCGTCCAGGACAACGGAGTCGGCTTCGACCCGGCGCAGACCCAACGCCTGTTCATCCCCTTCGAGCGCCTACATGGGGACGCCTTCACCGGAAACGGCCTCGGCCTCGCCATCTGCTATCGGATCGTCCGCTGCCACGGTGGGGATCTCCGGGCTGAAAACCACCCCGACGGTGGTGCGGTCTTTTTCTTCTCGTTGCCGGATCCGGATGAGCCGCAGGGGGGCTTTCTGGATACTCCGGACGTGATCGAATCGGACTGAGCTACACGGTGTAAGGCGTATACCGCCCCTTACATGGACGGCCCAAGAGAAACCACGCCTTGCGTTTGGCGGGCTCCAACACAACGCTGAACGCCGTAGCCATCGGGCTGTCATGGCGGCAGATGCTCTCCGGTGCTCCGGAGTGATCTCTCAGGATGTCCTGCACCACTTCGGAGTCGATCCTTCCCTGAGCCGCCTTTAGCCTCTGTTCCGCCCAATACACCCGGTTGAGGCTGTTCGGCATGTCCTTCTGGGCTCGGCTCTCGTGCCCTGTCATCTCGGAATGAAGGTAGTGGTTGGTATGCCAGAGCAACCCATCCGGACCGGGACGGAGGATACCGCTATCCAGGGCGCTCCCCTCCTGGCTCAAGACCTCTCCGGAAGCATCTCCCAGGACATTGTTGTAGCTGGAAGCCCTACTGTCTTCCAAGCAGACCCATTGAGCAGAGAGGAGGTCCGGGGCATCTAAGACAGCCCGGCTAATGATGAGGCGGGGAATACCTGGCCGCACATCATCTGCGGTAAGGTGGTTTCCCCCCAAGGCCACCCCTCTGGCGTTCAATCCCGCCGCTACCCCGAAGCCGCTGAAAGTGAATTGCAGGGAGGCAGGGGCACCATCAGGTTCCGACCGAACTAGCACGATTTTGTCCGGGTTTCCCTCCGGTAGTTGGGCATCGTTGTTGTGTCCCATCACGAGGGGGATGCCGGGGACGGTCGCTGGGGGGACAGCAACTACATCCGTACATCCCCGAATTTCTCGCTCCTCGAAATCGTAGGACTCTTCGGTGAGAGTGCGAAACAACCCAAGGATCGGCACACCCGCCCCGGCCGCTCCTCCCCGGATCTCCTCCGCGATTTCCGGGAAAGCCTTTTCAGTAGCATCCCAAGAATCCCGGAGAAAAAGGGCCTGTTCCTGGGGAGATAACCGCCGTGGTCTTTCCACAGCCATATCTCGGCGGATCAAGTCCCGACAGGAGGCCCCGATCTTAAACCCGATGGCGTATCGACTGCCGTGTGCTTCTACGATTCGAGGGTGCATCGAGAGCCTCTACACCCTTACCGTATAGGCCCTCTAGTCGGGCTGGCCGGATTCGAACCACCGGCCTTCTGAAGTCGGGGAGACAGGACTTGAACCTGCGACCTTCCGGCCTTTTCTAGTCGGGATGGCCGGACTTGAACCGACGACCTCCTCACCCCCAGTGAGGCGTTCTGCCAAACTGAACTACATCCCGGTTTTGTTTTTCATTTTGTCCCACCTCTCCCTCGCTTCCTCGCAGATGGAAACAGAGCACCGCCCTTCTATTTCCTCCCAGGCCCACACATACGCTATGTCGGTGTAGAGGTTGAACCCTACGAAGATGTCGAAGTCCCCCTTCTCATACTTCCCTTTGGAATGTGCCCGACGAATGGAAAGGGTCGGGAGCCCCGTAGTGGCTTGCTGGGCCGTTTTCACCTGTATCTTGAGAATACGGCCGGTATCGGGCACCTCAACAACCCAGTCGGCTCGGTCGCCGTCGAAAGGCGAGCCGAAAGGCACAAAACCGTGCGCCAGTAGCCGCAAGAGAACGGCTGTCTCAGACACCTTCCCCACCTGATTACCGTCTAGTTCATTGCCCCGCACGATCCGGTGTAGCTCGGATTCGACACCCCTGTCTTTCTTCTGCTGCCCGAAATCGGACCTGACCGCACGAGTGCGTGCGAAATTTCGTTGCCTCCGTTCTTTCAACTCCTCTTTGGTTAACGGATACTTCCGCAGCCATTGGGAGATGGAGCCCTTAGATGCCCCTGTCTGGACCTGGATTTCTGGGAGCGAAGCCCGCTCCTCCACCCGCAGTCGAATGCACTCCTTACGAAGTTCGGGTTTTGCTACCGCCATACGTTCATTGAACCACAGGAGGTTCATGCAATCAAGGGCGCTGACCACACTGCGCTACATCCCGTAGCATGAAATACCCTATTGGGGGTAAACTCGGGGTGACTGGGGTCGAACCAGCCAAATCCACGTCCCAAACGTGGCGGCCCACCCCGGGCCATCACCCCGAAATGACACGTTTTTTCGCCTGGTATGTGCCGACCAGTTTCAACCAAACTGCGCTACGCCTCGAAGGATGACGTGGACGGGACTCGAACCCGCTAGATGCCCGGCTTGAAAGGCCGGTTCCTCGACCACTTTGGACTCCACGCCAGAGTCGGGATGGCCAGACTCGAACTGGCGGCCTGACGGCCCCGAACCGCCCGCGCTACCAAACTGCGCTACATCCCGAGAGAGCGGGCAGCGGGATTCGGACCCGCGACATCAGCCTTGGCAAGGCTGCACTCTACCACTGAGCTATGCCCGCATCGAAAATGGGACCGGGTAGATTTGAACTACCGACCTCAAGTTTATCAGACTTGCGCTCTAACCACCTGAGCTACGATCCCGTGATGACCCTACGGGGACTCGAACCCCGGTCCTCAGATCGAGAATCTGATGTCCTAGACCGCTAGACGATAGGGCCATTGGTTTTCCTTCTATCCTTCGTGACTGTTGATGCCCGGTCTGAGATCCAAGCTCATCCGACTCGCCCAAGAGAAACCCGAACTCCGCCCTCACCTCCTGCCCCTGCTCAAAGAGGCTCGGGCGATGGGTGTCGCAGACCTGCCCGAAGGCTGGCACGTCAAACAGTTCCCATCTGGCGGGGGGCTAGAGTTTGCCCTAGTCGATGAAAAGAGACGGGAAACCGGCCACATCAAAATCCTTCAGATGTCCTCGTGCAACAACGTCTGGGTCGTAACGAACAGCTACGCCCGTGGCGGGTGGGGTCCGTTCCTCTACGATCTCGCGATGGATTTCGCGGGGGACTTCGGACTCCTGCCCGATCGGGGAGAAGTTTCGGCCGACGCCCTCCGAATCTGGGACTACTACTACCGCCGTCGCCGTGACGTCCACAAGTTCGACATCACGGCTTACCCTGAATACTATGACTGTGGTGTGTGGGATGATTGGGGCGGTCCGCGAGAGGCTCTCGATTTCCTCTACGTCAAGAAACGTCCTACCCTCCTGCCAGCCTTGAAGGCCAAAGGGCTCCTCGTTCTGAAGTGATTGAGCCCCTGTGGCCCCCAGCACGCCTCAACCCGTCAGATGGGATACGAGAACGCTCCAGAAGGCCCTTACCATCTGACCCCGGCAGGGCTTCCAGGTGGTGATTGACGTGGTAGGACTTGAACCTACAACCCCCTACTCCAGAGGCAGGTGCTCTGCCGATTGAGCTACACGTCAATGCTGGGGTATAGTCCCCCATGGACAATCTCCGACACATCTGGGACCAAACCCACGCCGAAAACATGCGGGTCAACCCGCAAATCGCTGAAAACATCCGGCGAGCGAACGTCAATGCTGGCCGGATGTTCGACTGCCACCGAGTCCTGGGACTGGCATCCAAAAAACTCGGCCTCGGCCTCACCGAAACCCAGATCGAACAGGTGCTCGACGAATTCCGAGAGATCGTGAAGGCTGAAACCTATTGACTGGAGATGCCGGGAGTCGAACCCGACTGGACCTTCCCCAACGCCGGAATCGAACCGGCACGGTTGCGAACCGGCGGCCACCCGCTGCATCCCCTTAGTGGACCCGGCCGGGATCGAACCGGCGAAACCTCCGGTATGCGAAACCGGCGCTCTCCCAACTGAGCTACGAGCCCTTCTCTCCCAATCCTTCTCGGACCGCCTTTCGGTCCAACCGTCTCCCCTCCTTGGCGAACAACCGACGCCAGAGAGGGGCTATCCTCCGGAGGATCTTCTCGGTCGAACCGAACGTCCTCCGGTCGTTGATCTGCCAGTCCTGACGAGGACTCCGAGGCTTGAGGGTCGGTCTTTTCCGTGCCCCGGCCTTACCGTGCTTTCTCGTGCGTGACATTGCTCTATAGTACCCTTTTCTGACAGGAGCGACGGGATTCGAACCCGCGGTCTCAGGCGTGACAAGCCTGCGTCTTAAACCAACTGGACCACGCCCCTATACGGGTGTAACGGGGATCGAACCCGCCCAGTCCGGATCGACAGTCCGGTGTTCCCTCCAGGGAACCTCACACCCATTTACGAATCGACTGGACCTGATCGGGATCGAACCGACGAACCTCCGCGTTGCCGACGCGGCGCTCTCCCAACTGAGCTACAGGCCCTTGATAGCGGAGGCAGGATTCGAACACTGCGATTTTCGGGTTATGAGCCCAACGGGAACGGCCAGACTTCCCTACTCCGCAAGCGAGCAGCGGGATTCGAACCCGCATAGACTTGGTTGGAAACCAAGCGCCTTGCCCATCGGCCATGCTCGCATGTCCGGTTGAAGGAACCGGGCGACCTCTCTCGCTCCAATGTCACCCGACGATCTTGTACGGACTCGTCGGGATCCTCGCCCTCTCGGCCATCCGGACCATCGCCCCCCGCCGCCCGAGGATATCGTCTGCGTGGGTGACGACCATCAGGTTCGGGTGCGACTGGCTCCGGATGCGAAAAACTTCTTCCATGGCCGCTTCTTCCTTCGTGACCCCCATGTGGTCGCAGAGGATGACGAAAGCCATTCCCGTGGACCGGCTCACTCCCGCCTCGCAGTGGATTAGGAGAGTCCCTCCCATGCTTTGGCACTTCCGGCCGAACTCGATGGCCTTCTCGACGTGCTTCCTCTTGGGGCCATAGGGTGTGGGCTCGCTGTCGTCACTGAACCGCAACCAAAGCCGGTTCTTGATGTTCTGGAAGCCTTGGATGGGCTTCTCGTCCCCCGGGCTCGTGATCGACAGCAAGTGCTGGATTTCGTGAGGCCGGTTGAGGCAAAGGGTTTCAGCCGCTGACCGGCTCATTACTCGGATGTCCATGACGGTGCCTTATAGTACCCGATTTTGACTCCTGGAGAGGGAATCGAACCCCCGTCAGAGCGTTAACAGCGCCCGGCTTTACCCCTAAGCTATCCAGGAATACTCCCCAGACCCCGTAACGCCTACATTCGGATGATCCTACTAGGCATAGTCGGAGCCTGAGAAAGACCGCAGCGAGGATCGGACTCGCCTTCGTGGTGTTGCAGACCACGTCGTTCCCAGAACATACGGTCATCGCCTAGACGGAGCGGGACTCGAACCCGCACCCCCGGGTTTACAACTCGCTTACGCTTGACCCGGTGCTCTCCCATTGAGCTACCCACTCTAGGTTTTCACCGGGGGGCAGAGGCCCCCGCTGTTCCGGTTTTCCCCAACTGTTTTCCCACCATGCCTGTCCAGGCCCTTCCCCTGGTTCACGGTTTTTAGAGCGTTAGCGAGTGTTACATGGCGGTTCATGCGGTCAGGGACGACCGGCAACTTGGGGACTTGATTCCCCGGCTAGGGTGTCTGACGGGGCTTGAACCCGCGGCCCTTGGCTCCACAAGCCAATGCTCTACCAACTGAGCTACAGACACCATTGATCGGGAGCTGGCGGACCGTCTTCGGTGTTCCGTGCGTCTAGTTCACCTGACGTCACGTCGATTGGTCCTGTCCCGACTGACACCCCGGAGGCCCACGAAGGGCGGTACAGATGGGCTTTTGGCTTGGCCCAAGCTCACCGGAGTGCCATCGAACAACTATTCGGTTGTCAATTTCGGTTTACCCGACCTGTGCCGGGGCCGTCTCTCTCTCTCTGCGAACACCAGGGTCTTTTGCGAGAGCACCAAAAGACCCTTAAACGACGAAAGCCGGGCGACCTTTCGGTGCCCGGCTTCCTGTTCTTCGCTTGAGTTTCCTCTCAGCGAGGCTAGAAGTCGGGCACCCCCGTAGGCTCCGCATTATCCCTACCCTGACGGGCAACGATGGCTGCGGAATGCCCACAGATCGGCTTGCGCACGACGGGACATTCGGAGGCTTTCGCTCCCGTTCGTCCGGTCGGCATTCGCCGCTCTTGTGGTTGTCTCGAAGACACGTTCGACTCCTCGGGGATTTGTCTCCTAAAAGACGCAGCCCCGTTCGTTCCCTGACCGTACTCGCACCGGTTTTTCGGTGTCAACACCCTTTCGTCACTTTTTTCGAGAAAGGCGAATTCGGCATCTCTGGGCCTTCTGTGGAGCTACTCGTGAGTCGGGCCTATTTAGCCCGCTATCTCCGACAGCAGCTTTTTCCCTTGTTCTTGCGTCCGACGTGGGACGCAACTTCACCGGGCTCCGGGAACACTTCGAGTCCCTGAGCTTTCAGGCCCTCGACCGCCGAGGAGAAAGCCTCGTCAAAGGAGGGGGCCCTGCGATCGAAGTCAAGAAACACCAGCCCGTCCCGTTTCCCGAGGAACGCATCGTCGCAGCCAGCCTGGTAGACCTGAGCTTCGAGCCCCTCATCTACCTCATCGATCCCTTCGAGGATGAGGATGAATTTGTGGAGGTCCATCTCACCAATCACCCATGATGTAGTGCTCCGGCGAGGCGTAGCGGATGACCCTCTTCCCGCAGTCGAGGCACCACTCCTGTTTCCGGGGCCACTTCTGCTGCACTTGGTAGGCGTCCATCTTCTTCGCCTTGGCCTCCTCGTAGTCGAACTCCGGGCGTCCCACATTGGGGTGCTCACAGATCGGCTTGTACCCCGAGGCGTTGGATTTCGGCCTATTCAGGGTCATGGGGCTCCTCCGGGTCTCCGAGGGGCCATCCGCCCCAGGACAGCTCGTAGTGGTGCTCGACTTTCCGCACTTCGTCATAGGTCCAGGCGAGGGGGTACGGGGACATCTCCTCTTCGTTGTCGAGGCCGAAGTGGCGCACCCTCACCCCGCCGTTCACCGGAGAATCCTCAACCACGATCCCTTCGAGGGACCACCCGAAGTCCTCAACCGGGTCGGTGTGTTGAGGCGCTTCGATGAGCCGGACCCGGTCACCGACCTTGAGGCCCTCGCGGTTCTTCTCGGCCGGGTAGTTCATCCCGGACCCCCAGGTGGGAAACCGTCTCTCTGCTTGCACTTCTCTGAGCACCAGTGCCTCGGATGCCCTTCCCCGTCGGCCCCGAAAATCCAACCGTGCCTTTCCAGCTCGGTGCGGGCTTCCCCCTCCGAGGCACTGCCGTCGATCCGGTCTGTCCGAGAGCACCCGTTGTCACAGCAAATACGCCACTCCCTGTTGAAGCTCACGGTTCACCTCGATCAAAGACTGGCCCCCCAAGTGGGAAACCACCCCAATCGGCTTCGGCCTCGGCCTTCTTGTATCCCACGGGCTTGGGTTTTTCCCCTCGCTGGTGGGCCTCGTCTCGTGCCTTCCAGCAATCCGAGCAGAAGGCGGGACGAGCGCCACGGTCTTCCTCCCGAACGAGAGGTCCCCACCAGTGCCACCCACTCGTTCCTTTGGCCCCGCAGTCAGCGCAAGTGCCGTTTTTATCCCAGCCCGTAAGCGTATCAGCCATTACCTCGGGACTCCCTTGTGAAGCTCGACCTCCAGGAGAGGGTGGCCGCTGGAATCTATCCTATGGGTCACCTGGATCACCACGAGCTTGGGCCTTGACCCCACGGCCCCCAGAGACGACCTCCGCCCCTCCACGGAGTCACCGATCATGGGCCGGGTACAGAAATCTCGGGGCCAATGCACGTCCCCGTAGCCGTCGAGGTTGGTAAAGCAGAAGACAGGAACCACTTGGATTTTCATCGTGCTCTCTCCTACAGGGGCGTGAGATGCCCCGTCACCTTGTCGATCTTCTCGGGATCATCCGGGCCAATGGCGAGACAGGTGACCGTCTTGACCCCGTGGAACTCGGTCAGGCCGTTGTCTACGACAAGAGCCGTGGGGAGCCCAGCTTCCTTGGCCTTGGCTTCGAGCGCCAGGATTTCCGGTTCATCTTGGCACCCGAGGACGATCTTGGTGAAGGAGCCATCGATCCATTCCTTGACCAGCGGCCAGTCCCAATCATCACGAGGGGCAATCGAGAGCCCCTCGGAGTACAAGGGCCTCATCCGGTCGAAGAAGACCTTGAGGCTGGCGTGCGCTACTTGTGCCGCGAGTTTTCCCTTACGGCAGTGGAGATCCCTGCGGGCGACGATGACCTGTTTGACGTTCATTCGGGCTCCCTCCCGAGGATATCCGAGATGTAGTTGTTCACGTCGGGCCGCACTTTCGGCTTCTCCATTACCCTACCGGTTCCTCTTTGATCGACCGTGCAGATGGTGTCGTTGTGGGCCCCTCCGTGGCAGCACAGGAGAATCTCCTGGATCTCGAAACCGTGTTGCATCCCCATCCCTGAGCTATTCCAACCGAAGCTCAGGACAGTCGCATTTGGGGCCAGAACGGGCATAAGGGCATCCCTCACTCGCGAGTAGAGGGCGCTGTTTTGTGTTTCTGTGCTCCCCACATGGATGCCTATTGCCTCGTAGCACTCCTTGATCTGCCGGGGTGAGTAGGGGGGGTCGAAGATCGCCAGATCGCAAATGGCACCCCGGTTCTTGAGCATCACCAGGAAATCCTCGGCGTCCATGTGATGCTCTGCGTTCGTGTTCGGATTCAGATCGTTGGTATGTGTGGCCCATCGCTTGTCCCTCGCAAACGGGTCCACCGAGACGCTTGACAACTTCAGGTAACGCCAGACGAGGGCGGCTATTGGTTTCACATCGAAGGTGTCCCCCGACGGCATCGTCCACACCCGCTCGATCTTCACTTGAAGCACCCTCCCCGACACGTCAGGCTGCCGCAGAGACCGCAGCGACCGCCGGACGTGTCGTAGGTGGTGAATTCGCCAGGCTTCTTCTGGGCTGGGCCGGGGATCCGCTCGCCGTTCACCTTCACGTCGTTCCCGTTCTCGTCGATGAGCCAGCGTTTGCCGGATTCGTCGGTGCGCCAGTTGATGTCTCTGCCGTCGATCACTTGGCCCCCGTGGGGTCCGCCGGAGGGGCGTACTCGGAAGCCAGTTGAGGCGGCTCCTCGAAGACGCAGTCGCTCCCCGGAGGGGGCAAGATGTAGCCGTCCTCGTCGCAGGGCAGCCCGGCCTCACGAGCGAAGTGCTGGGCGAGTTGTCTCCAGATGAACCACCGGGTCTGGATGGAGCCCCACCCCAGATCCTTGTAGACGTAGGCCCACTGGGGGGTCTTGATAAACCCCCATGACTCCCACGCAAGGAGGTCCGTCAGGATCTTGTGCGGACTGGCTTCGAGGTCTCGGATTCCCGGCGGGTTCACCGGCTCAACCATGTAGCTCATGTCTACTCCTACCCAAAAAGGGGTAGAAGCTACTGGCCGAATTGTCCCGACGGTTTGATGAGCGGCCGATCCGTGGTCACTGGGATCGAAGAGGTCTGCCCGATTTGGCCGGTCTCAGGGGATGGTGGGGGGCTGGGCTTCTCAGTCTTCGGCTTCTCCTCGACGCATCCCATCGGGTTCCCGAGAGGCCAACCGTCCCACGAGTCGTCCGTGACTATCTGCTCTGTCATGTGTTCCCCAGCGAGCCCGGAGGTCCGACGAGACTGCCGCCCCGGAGAATTGCCTGCGGAGGCTTCTTGGTGATTTTCCACTCTGGGGGGATTACCCAGGCGTCCCACGTCCAGCGGTCGGTTGTATCCCATCCTTCCAGGTCGGTGTGCTCCGCCAGGGCCCGAGCCGTTCCCCGAGCCTCCTCGATGCTGTCGGCCTCGATGACGATGTCGACCCGTTTCTGGAATGAGAGCGTGATTTTCATGGCTCTACCTCCTGTGCCTGGATAGAGACATCACCGGCCCTTCGGGACGTGGCGATTGATGAGCCAGCCATTCTCCATCTCGTAAAAGAAAGCCTTGGGGATGCGGCCACCCCGGAGAGCGATGAGCCGGTACATTTCGGGGAGTTCTGCGACCCAGAAGTTGTCATCGTCGTAGATGTCGAGGAACTCGTAGTCGCCCAAAATCCATTGGTTGATCAGGGTTTTGACTTTCCAGTCCTGCTTTTGTTCGCGGGGGAGATCGTCCGGTCGGCAGATGAGGATCGGGTCTTTGATGTTGAAGGTCCCGGAAATCCACTCCCGGGTGACAGGGTAGTTGTAGTCCTTCCGCCAGGTCAGGAACAGGACGACCGTCTGAGGGTCCTGGACGGCCCTCTGGACGACCGGGCGCATCTGGCCGAAGGGAACCTGCCGGGAGAGCTTCTGCTCATTATAGACCCCTTCAGGGAGGTCATCTTCGAGGAGGCTTTCACCGGCATAGCAGAAGTGCCCGAGGGTACCGTCGATGTCGAAAACCGCGAGCTTCATGTGGTGGACTTTCCGTACAGCATTGTGAGCAGCTTCGTCGCAATATCCGCACGGGCACGCTCCTCCGCAATGTGCTGTTCGGCCTTTGCGACGTGGGAATCGACGCTCAGGACATGCCTGAACATCAGGACCGCGTTCTTGAGCGCCTCGAAGTCATCTTCTCTGATGTCCTTGTCCAGAGTGACGAAGAAGCCACTGATTTTGTCTGTCATGTTGTCGTCGCCCCTTCCTGGTGCTCGACGCCAAGATCCATGCGCTTCGTCTCCGTGTTCGTGGGTTGATCGAGCCGCTCGAAAACGATCTCGGGGTAAACCTTATCGGCATACTGAGTCTGGTGGCATTTTGGGCATCCATGCTGGAATCGGGGCTTGTCTTCCCTCCAGATGTGGGCCCCCGGGTAGTGCTCCATCTCGGCCCCGCACGAACAGAGGAGAACCTCTTGCACGGGTTGGACGGGATATCTGGCTACTGGCATCCGGGCTCCTCCACATCGACCACTTGAGCGTAGGGCGGGAACGTCTCGATCCCCTGGTCCGCGAGCCTCCACACATGGCGTTGAGCCTGCCCCGGACAGGCGAAGAGGCCGAGCTTGTGGTCGTCCGGGTTCTTGCGCCGAACGACCCATAGGGTCCGCCCTTTGAGCGCCCACCGCTCATCACACCGACGACGGTGCTCCTCTGACAGATGACAGGAGAGATCACAGAACCCCTTCCACAGAAGGTCCCACAAACTCGTGGGCAGACTGAAGCCTCTCACGGTCCCACCTTGATGAGATGGTAGGTCGCGACCTCAGTAGACTTCTCCCCGTAGCGCACCGTCAGAGCTTGCGGGACTTTCTTCTGGAGCGAAGCGGGGAGGGCCAGATTGGTCGTCGGGCTGAAGTTGCAGAAGACGATCCGGATCTCCTCCGAGTCGCCGTGGGCCTCCTCACATGCCTTGGCTAAGGCCGCTTTCGGGTAGCGGGCCTCGCAGATTTCGCATTCGTAGACCGTGCGCTTTTTCATGGTTTACCCTGGGCTACTTGTTGTACCACTCGTGGTGGGCAACGACAAGCTGGTCCCCGTTGCTCAGTTCAACCATGTTCTCGACGATGCTCGAATGCCCGTCGCAGGGGAGGATGAAGTCGGTGTAGCCGGGGCCGAGCATACAGGTCTCTACCCGGTCAGGCTTCGGGTTCTCCCCTATGTCCCGCATGGCGATGTCCCGGACCCAGCTCATGTCCTGAGCCATCTTCTCCATCCACGAAGGGACGGCGTGGACGTACCGCCTGATGTCGTCCGTGTAGATCCGGCGAGGCATGGCGGCCCAATAGTCCCGATCGGTGAGGGGGCACTCGTACTGGGAATTCCGACGCATCTCCTCGGCGTCGATGCCGAGTTTCTTGAGGGCGGCCCAGCCGTGGGAGGTCCGCGTGTAGTCCAGAAGGAAGATCCCCGGAGCGTCCTCGGCCCTCTGCTTGTCGTACTTCCGGAGCCACGGTTCGAGCCCGTAGACCTCGATGTCCCCGATCGAGGGGTGGTAGACCTTCGTGGCCCTCACGATGGTGATCGTCGGGGCCTTCTCGACCTTCGGGGGAGGCTCTCGGGCCTCCATCAGGACCCTCTCCTCACCGGAAGCCAGTATGAGGACGACCTCGATTCCGGACACCTTCTCTAGGGCCTCGATGGTATCCCTGGATACCATGACATCCGCCAGCGTGGCCTTCTCGGGGTCGACCCCCTCCTTCAACTCGTCCACGGTCACGCTCACGGTCGTCATCTTCTCACCCTCCTCCATCGCCGCCTGGATGCGCTTCTCGACCCTCGCCAAAGCGGCCCGCCAGGCGTCAATCGCCTTGTGACCTTCATACTCGGATCTACAGCTCATCTTCGGGCTCCTCCGCCGGTCCGTAGTGGGGCTTCATCTCCGGGATGTCCTCCGGCGGCCTGACGACCATCCCGATCATACCGTCCTCGCAGATGACCGCGTGGACGCACCCCTCGGTGGAGATAGGGACATCGAGGAGATCGTGCTCCTTCGAGAAAGCCACGATCTTCGCCCAGGCTGCATCCCGCTCTGGTCCCTCGGGGTGATCCCCGAGGGACTCCATCATGCGGGCCCGTTTCTCCAGGGCCTCTTCGGTCTTCATCACTTCCCCTTGCGCATCGCGGACCGGAACATCCTGTGGACGGCCTGGACGCCCTTCAGCCACGCCATGACCTCCTTCTTGTCGGCTGCAATGTAGGCACAACCCATGTCGTTTCCGTCCCCGTCCCACTTGAGTCCCCGGGTTCCGGGCATGTATTCCATGGAGATGTGAGGGGCTTCGACGATGAAACACCGGTCGCCCCCTAGCTCGACCTCGATCGGGCCGTAGACCCCGGTGTAGTCCATCATCGCGGCCCAGAGGGGCTCGGTGGTGTTGGTCTTTGCTTTCGTCGCCATCTTCATTCTCCTGTTTGGCCTTCTCGGGCCGCTTCTTCTAGTCGATCTGCCGCCATGACGAAGAACGGGTCTCCGCGATGATGAGACGAGGCATCTTTCTCTACCTACCCCAAACCGGACCTTTTTTAGCCCAGCATTTTCCATGTCTCGATGAAACTCTCAGCTTCCTCGGTCGAGAACAGGACGAACAAAACCAGGGCCAGTGGACCCCAATCGCCGTCTAGGACGACTTCACGGGCGACCTTGGCGAAAACGGGAATCGTGCATCCGAAGACCCCACATGAGATTGCAGGGAATACGATATGCTTGAGTCGCTGCTCCTGGGCGATCGTCAGACAGGACCGGACACACGATGCCAGCCGTTCCTTCGGGTCGTAGTTCCGGGTGATCTCTCCCTGGTAGACGGGATCCCGGGCACCGGGGAACATCGGGCCGACCGTGTGGATGACGTACAGGGCCGGAAGAAAGCACCCCTCGGTGATGACAGCTTCACCGACTCGGCAACGGACACCCGGCTCGACCTCGGGGAGGGCAGAGCAGATTTCCCGAAGGAGGGGCCCTGCGGCCCGATGAATCGCACCATCGACCCCACCCCCACCTAGGAGGGTCACGTTGGCTGCGTTGACGATGGCGTCAGCCCTGATGGTCGTAATATCTCGGATGGCCGCAACGACCTTTGGAGGGCCATTGGAGAGAACTACAGGGCGTTGATCAATGGGCACATCCCTCCTTACCCGAAGTCGGGTAGAATGCCCCAATGGATTTTCCGATAGACCCCCAATACTCGCCCCCGGATAGGGAGGGGCACGGAATGGATTTCTCAATCGAAGTCTGTATCGAGGAGTTTTTCCCGGGCAGGGTTGCCAAACCCTATGGGGCGATGCTCGGGATGGACCGGCTCAGGGGTATGTGGGATGTCCTACCGTGGTTCACGATCGCCCAGACGAGGCAGGAGTACACCACCCTGTGCGAAAAAGTCGTCCAGGGTGACGTAAATGTCGAATGGTTCAAAGTCGGGGAGTACAAGCTCCCCGACTTCTACGTGATCGCTACCCCTACACCGGAACGGTTTGAGGGTTGGCAGAAGCCGGAAGCTCCTCCACCGGAATGTCCCGAGCATAATTGAACAAGTCCCTCAGAACGAACTCCTCGTCCTTGGCCCTCTGGGTCAGCACTACCCACGCCTCCATCGACTCCTCCGGCTCCCCGTGCTCGAATTGGTGGGCGAGGGCGATGAGGTCTTCCCCGAAGGGATCCTCGACGAGGGTGCGCCCCTTCTTTGCCGCACCTGAAGGTGCCCGGATACGAGTGACGGGCACCAGATCATCGACCCCCTGTCCGGTAGACGGGTGGGATCTTCGGTAGTGCTTGAGCAGTTCACCCAGGTCGAAATGCAGGTCACAGGAAGCCTCTTCCAACTTCTTCCATGCCTCCCGCGAGTCAGCTACTTTCCCTTCCTCGTAGGTCTGTACCAGCTTGATGAGGTCTTCCTCGAAGGGGAACTCGTCTTCCTCCTTCACCGGCCCTTCGATGGGCAGGTCACCCGCGACACCGGGGATTTTGCCGGTGACGTGGGCCATGCCCCGGATGTCGTCCTCAACCTTCTGCCACTCCTTGAATGCCAGCCGGACATCCTCCATCTCGGGGTGGTCGTCCCAGCCCCCTTCGAGATCGGAGAAATCGCGGGTGTGGACCAGCCCGCTCCCTGTCCGGCTGAGCCAGTGAACGTACCCCGCCATCCGCCACCAGTGATGCTTGTAGGGCTTCCTCTCCCACCATTTCTTGCTCTCGTCGTACAGGCAATCCCCCAAGAGCTTAAAGTAGAGCTGGGCCGACTTATGGGAGATGCCCATGAGCATCTCCCTCATCATGGTGTCGAAGCCCCGGAAGAGGGGGTGCCAGTAGTGCCCCTCGGCGTGCCACTTGAGGTACTGGAGAGTCGCGAGGGTCTTGCCGTCGAGGGCGAACCGGGCATTGAGCACCTGATCGACCCGCTTTCCCGGCAACGCCCCAATCGGATAGTAGCCGGTGGGATTCGGCAGGTAGCGATCGAGGTTGACCGCGACGTGGTAGGCCACGGCCGGGGGCAGCCCCTTGGAGGGAAGCTGCATCCCGTTGCCCACCATCCACTTGAGCGAACAGGGCTTGTTGGGGAGAAAACGAGAATGGAGGTCGAGGCCCGACCCGCCCGTGATTCCCCAATTCTGGAGGATCTCGTGCGAGATGGTGTCCTCTTCCGGGTGCCAGAGTGCGCTCATCCGGCCCGGCCATTCGAGCCGGTACATCGGCATCCCGAAGTCCTTCTTTTGCTGCGAGCGCATCCTGGCGGTCGAAAGAGGGCCGCTCCGGGACTTGAAGAAGACGGCCTCGACAGGCTCGTAGCCCTCGCCCGCGTGGACGATCTTGGGGAGCTGGTAGTGAGAGAACGGCTCGTAGGTGAGCCAACCCGCGTTGACGCTGAACATGAGAGACCTCCTCGGGTCGATGTAGTGCCCAGGGCCCGTCCCTGAGCGAAACCGAGGAGGAGTCTACACCATCGTGTAGAAGGGGTGCAAGAGGCTTTTCAGATGCCCTTGAAGCCCTTGAGAAGGTAACGGCCAGGGCCGAATTGGTCGGGGCCACGCTCGATGCCAACACCCTCGTCGAACATCTGGACCTTCTCGATCGTCACGTAGTGGTCGAGATGCGCCGGAGGCTTATCGGGGTTCACCTCGTTGCACATCCGGAAGTAGAGCTTCGAGAGTGGGGTTCGGACGCCGTCCTCTTGCCAACAGGAGTCATGGTCGCTCTCCAGCATCCACACCAAGGGTTCCTGGCGGTCCTTGCGGTCGGCCACGAAGACTTTGGTGTGGGCTTGCTTCCTCTCGAAGACCATCTGGGTTTCCCGGATCTGGCGATCGTCTCCCCTCATCTCGGGGTCATAGACAGTCACGCCAAGCCGGATCACCAGGGCCTTCTCGCCGCTGAACCTCGGGAGCATCCCCTCGACCAGGGTTGCGATTGCACTGCTCAACTTGATATCAAACATCGTCTTCGTCCTCATCTTCGAAAAGGCTCGCCACGATGGCAGGGACGAAGACCTTGCCGGGCACCGTCCCGTAGTCGACCACACCACCAGAGAGGTAACGGGGGCGGGGGAGGGCCGCGTCGTGGGCTCTCCCATTGAAAACACCCTCGGCTTCGAGAGCCTCGGTAACGGCCTCGTGGGCCGCCTCGTCGTTCGGGGGGATGGTTCGACGGCCGGACAGGGCGGCCTCGGCCACGGCAGCCATGGCTTTGGCGATGCCCTCTTCGTCGATCACACTCTCCCGATTCAGGAGGAGCTGCCAGACGCCCCGGAGGATTTCGACGGTCTTTTCTTGGTGGGTCGTCATCTTCTTACCTACTCGGAAAGGACACCAATTTAGCCCCTGCCGAACATTTTTCTTTTTCGGGCTAAACCGGGCTCCTTTGCGGGTGGAGTTATCGTCCGAGGGGACGCCAGGGCTTACCGCATTGACCTTGGTGTCCGACCCTTCCCGGGAACGGGGAGATGAGCTAATGCGGCGGGCCACGCGACACAGTGGCATTTGAAAACTTGATCCGTGTGCTGTGGTGACGGGCCGCTCTCACCGAGAAGTGACGCCCCAATCCCTTTCGGGTGCCAACACCTGAGAGGGCAACCAGGGGCCTCTCCCGAGTAAGTTGCACCCGGCTGTCCTCACAGCACACGGATGAGGTTTTCGAGACGGCGGCTACCGCCGTTTCGAGTTGTTCTCTGACAAGTCGTTGGCGTCGGGCTGGATCATATTCGGGTTACACCGGATACGCTAACCGGGGGAGTGACAGGCCCCCCTTCCTAGAAGAGACCCCCGATGGCACCGAGGGAAGTAACGGTCGGGCTGGCCGCCAAAACCTCGCCGTAAGCCTCGAACCGATCGGGTGTCAGCCCCATCAGGTCGGGGAAAGGTTCCGACGACGTGTCAGACAATGGCTCGAAACCAAGCGACGAATCGGGTAGGAAAGAGACATGCGGAACTACGAAGTGACTTTGGGGCACCGGAAAACCGGGGAGACCCGGAAGGTCTACGTCCAGGCCAAGAGTGTGAGGGGTGCGGCCAAGGCCGCGATCCCCTACCAATTCGCCGAGGAGACCGTCCTCGACGCCCGCGAAGTCCCCAAGTCCCGAGTCCCGCCTCCGGGGTCGACCCTTCCCCCGGGGTATACGTTCATCCCCATGACCCCACCGGGTCCGGACTCCGAGGAGCTGGACACGGCCATGGAGATCCGACTCTACGAGTCCAGCCTGGGAGAAGTCCCAGCGGACGAAGATGACCTCGATGGCGGAGAAGTCATCCCCGAGATGTGGGACGAGCTTTCGGCTCTCCTGCGAGGTTTGGCATGAACAACGGCATCGTCTCAACCAAACGTAACCTGACCCCGAAGAAGGTCCAAGATGCCATGATCGACATCTGTCGGAGGTGCTTCGACGGGAAGTTCGCCATCCACTTGGCCGACGATGCTCCTTGGCTCGGAGTATTCCAGCCAGGGGAGCGCACCGACGGTGTCCCGCTCGTCGGCATCACGATCACGTCGAAGCGACGGCTGGAGACCCGGAAAGGCGGCGGGGGCGACTTCATGGCCTGGATCGAGACGGTTTTCCAAGAGGGGATCGCCGCAGCCTTCAACGGCAAGTGCGGGAACGAAGGCGTCGGGGAACGATGGGATCCGAGGCCGGACAAGTTCCCGACCTTCCGGTCCTTCTACGACCACATCCACTCGTGGGGGGGAGGGACCGAGGAGCAGAAGGCGTACTTCTTCGACGCCGCTTGCCAGGGCATCCCCAAGGACTTCCAATCTCTCATCGGGTAAACACCATGACAAAGCTACAGGACATCGACCCAGGAACCGTTTTCGAGACCGCCGACGGGAGACGCTACGTCAAGGCCGACCATCTCGACCGGAGCAAAAAGGCCCAAGGCCAATGGGAGTGCATCTCTCTCGACGACGGCTCCCACCCCAAGGCTTTCCCCGAGGTCAACCACGAGGAAGTCACGCCCATCTCCTACTTCGACGCCGGGCCGGTCGAACATCTCTTCGAGACCGAAATCAATGACGGCACCATCATCGAGGTCATCGGAGTGAGCAATGACGACTTCAAGTCTCTCGTCGGCCACCGCCTGATCGCCACATGGACTCCGAGCACCAACACCATGGCGGCCAACTTCCAACGTCGCCATTGGGTCTCCCTCACGGACGGACAGCCATATGGGCTCATCGATCTCGACTCCCGGGTCCGGGTCCTCTACCACGCCCTCGATCCCAAGACGGCCGGGGCTCACGAGGAACTCGCCGACCTCAAGGACGACCAGAAGGACGCCAAGGAAGCCCTGGGAGCCCTCAAGAGTCGCTTGGATGGAGCCTTCGGCCCCCTGGGGCTCACCGACCCGGACAGCGCAGAGGAGCTGTTGCAGAGCGTCATGGACGTGCTGGGCGGAATGCTGGAAACAGGCGGCCTCTTTGCTCGCGAGTCCTGAGCCGATCACAGGCTAAACGTGCCCCCGTTCGGAGTAGGTGTGTTATGTGGCTCGTAACGACACTAGGATTTTTCAGCGTGGTGCAGAAGGACGGAGAGAGTGATCTGACCGTCCGTGCCCGGAGCAGGGGCGACCTCGATCGACTGCGGGAGCAGTTTCTCCCCGATCTGGGACCGACTGTCGAAGGGGCGGGAACGGACTACCAGTACCGGGCAAAGGTGAGCCACCAGCATTTCTCGGCTGGGGCGGCCCGGATGACCGAGAACATCGACTACGACAACTTCAAGAACGCCGTGGCGAAACGGATGGGCCACCAGCGAGCCTCCGCCTACTCGAATGTCTGGCGTGACCTGTGGGCGATTTCAAAGGAAGAGGGGTAGGATGTGCTCAAGACTTCGATCAAGAAGATCGCCCAGAGTGTGTACGAGGTCAGGATCGACATCAAGGTGAACACCCTCTCCGAAAATGTCGTCGAAACCGCCCTGGTCGGCACCGTCCGAAAGGTGAACCGCGGCTCGTGGGAGCCGAAAAACCTCCACGACTTGTGCTACCCATTCATGGGCACGCGAAAGGCCGCGATCGATCGCCTGGTGAGAGATTACCAGTGGAATCCACCGACCATCGCCAAGTGCCATGACCACCCCACCGTCCTGATGATCTCCCGGTGCCGGGACATCGCCCGTAGGCGCGGGGAGCGCAAGCCGGGAGGTTTCCGCCTCTACGTCGGGACGAAGGATGTCCTCCCGGGCACGTCCCTGGACGAATTCGTCTACGAGGACGAGATCATCCGGCTCATCGCCGGAGCAGAGCACGGTGCCCTGGAGATCAACCGAAAGCCCATGCCTGAGAAGGGGATGCCTACGGATAACCCTTGCATCATGGTCAACGCTTGGGGCGTCTGCTACCGGAGCCACGGAGAATCGCACCACCTGGAGGAGCACGTCCGGGCTCTCCTCACGACTTTTCCCCCGAAAGGAAACGAAGGAGTAAGGCCATGAAACTACGACCCACCTTCAAAGCAGGTTCCAGTGGCGGCCCCATCCTCGTCGTCATCCTCGCCACCCTCAAGCTCGCTGGAACCACGCCGATCAATTCGTGGTCATGGTTCTGGATCACCGCACCCGTCTGGGCCCCTCTCGGCCTTTTTTCGCTCGTTATGCTAGGCTACTTCTGCTACCGCTTGTTCACGGGCGCGGATAAGGCGGTCATCTCGTAAAGACCCCCGATCTAAACCAAACCGGAAATGGGGTAAGTAGGGCAACAAGTCCCCGGACGGATGGACACCCTGAGAGACGAAAAAGTATGGATCAGATGAAATTGGCGCTCCTGAAAGCACTCGGACAGAAGACCCTCGACCAGGCAACGTCCCAAGCCGCCAAGATGAAGCCAGGAAACTGTGAGGTCTGCGGTGACGTGCTCGATGACCAGCACGACGGCTCGAAGTGCCGTGAGCTTGCGAAAGAGACCAGGCCGAAGCGATGAGCGATCCGGTCAAGGATCTGGCTGCCCAAGCCACGAAGGCCATTCTCGACGGTCGAGGCGGAGAGGCCCGA
>Ga0307377_10002654_pt1 | contig 20880 bp, 12 predicted proteins | sample TR3MG_FD_202535 | JGI IMG/M metagenome (GOLD analysis project Ga0307377, IMG submission 202535) | Soil microbial communities from Risofladan, Vaasa, Finland - TR-3 | ecosystem: Environmental > Terrestrial > Soil > Coastal area > Acid sulfate soil | place: Finland: Risofladan, Vaasa | collected...
TTGGCAAAAGCTGATCTTTGTCAAAGTAAGACATTTCTATATTGTCAAAATAGGCAAATTCCTGAGTAGGAACATCTGTAACCACGCTCATAGTAAGCCCAGATACGGGCTGTATATTTCCAGAGAATCCTATGTTTGGGCTTGAGTAGTACTTAAACTCGTCGATAGATGCATTCATTTCCTCATACGAGGTGCCAAAGTCAAAAGTAAGTCTGTGCCAATTTTTCTGACGAGGGAACCCGTTTATATAGTTTTTAGTAACCGATTCAATAGACCCCGGAGAATTAGTAATCTGATAGTAGTATGGAAGAGTTGTATCAATAGTGCTTAGATATGTTAGGTACGCAGGAATAAGAGGTGTCGTATTGTCAAATATCGCCTGAGCGTTAGCATATCCGACGGATGAATACGAAGACGCCAGAGACTGCATCACAGAGTCTAGATAGTCCTGCCTGGTCGTAGCGCTACCTATGGCAAATTTGTATAACTTTACATATTGATCATTGCTTGTTGGGCCAACGTCGCTAACTATGAATGCTGATTTGTCATTACCGGCACCTACGGCGTTTTGACTGGGCAAAGATGCGCCCCCATCGGTGCCAATTGCTGACGGTGAAAAGTTTGTTGGATCATAAAATAATACACCACTCTTCCATGCCAGCGCCGGGTTTTTTTCAGGGCTAGAAAAGGTTTGCACGACGCCATCTATCTCTACGGTCCCTAGATTTCTATCTATTTTTATGCTATGCCTGCCGTCAGAATAGGGGGTAGACGTAAAGTTCCACACGCTCGTACCGCCGCTATTGGTGATAGTCTGGAACGGGTCAAATGTTGGAGCACCAAATGTGACATTGACAACCTTTTGTCCGGCTGACGGAGATATAAAATTAGAAGTCCAGCGATTTCCGCCAATTGCAAACTCTCTAAGTACCCACAGGTCGTCCATATCTATCGTCGGGGATCCTATGTTTGCTTGACCCCTAAGATTGAAGAATTGCGCCTGATCGGCAGCAGGTATAGAAACTAGATTATCAACATTAGTCCCTACGATAAGAGGCTTAAGAGGAAGAGCGTCCGATACATGATCGAAGGTGCTAACTATATAAACCCCGTCTCCGAAATAGGCGCCATTTCTTACCGTTACTGTTCCAGCTGGGATAGCTACCCTCAGAGCTGTGTAGAAATTTGTTCCAGACACAGGAGGTCCAGCATCTGCCCCGAGTGCAATGTCAAAATCAATCTCTAGAGTGTCAGAGTCCTTTAATAATTCGTTTTCGGTGACATTTGATATCATCGACAACGAGCTAGTAGGGGAGTTGTTTATATATGTACCAGAAGAGTAAATGCTATAAGGGCTTCCAGAGCTCAAGATCGTATTGCCGGTAGCCACGGGTGGAACTGTAAATGTTGAACTTGGATACTTCCGGATTGCATAGTCCATAGAATCATAGGAATTGAAATATGTCTCCAGGAACCCATAATCTTTTGTGTTTTCGAAAATTATATCATACTGAGTCGGAGTAAGAGCCCCTATGTTGTCGCCGGTGAAGCTAGCGACAACTCCGCTTATTAAAGGATTATCTGATGGATTAATAGGATCTTCTACTTTTACGAAATCATAAACATCGGCATCAACTCCGAACCGGAATTGCTGATACTGATTGGCGGTGCCAGTCCTAATAATATCTACATACGTTGCGGTTCCGCTATTGATTGGGTCAAAGAAATCCACCTGGACATAGTTAGCCCTAGAGGCGGTCGTCTCATTTATAGTAGGATATATGGCAGTCGTTGATCCTGACTCAACCGACCCAATAAGGATGCAATTCTCCTTTGTTTCAAGTGGCGATGAAGGAGGCTCAGTAACCCTAATATTGCTGGAGTTTCCAGAATAGTAACTAAAGTTTCCTGTAATTCTACCTACGCCATTGTCAAAGCCTTCTTTATATAGGAAATCCTGGTGCAGACTATATTCTCTCTCATGGAAGCTGGTATTATCTAATGAATATTTATTTCCGGCATTGGCAACGTTTAGCCATATATGCTTTGTTCCTGACCCGAAAAGATCGGCCTCGTCAAAGTTTTCGTTTTTCTCGAAGAAATCAAGTGGGCCGAAGTTTGGAGACGTGAAGTTTATCCTATCCATTTTTTTCACATATTTAGTGAAAGTTCCGGAGAATTGACTTAATGCCTCAAAGGGGCCATTGTTGTTTGCTCCGTACCGCACGTAGTAATTTGTCGGCTTTCCAGAAACTTCGGTTAGATAGCTTTGCGGGAGATCGCTGAATTCAACGTTGGGATTATACTCAGATATCGTGGAAAGATCGTAGGAAGTCCCAGATAGATTATAGAAGTCAAAACTTCTCTCTATTATATTATTCGTATAGGGGCTGATAAAGCTAACTACTTTTTCTGGTAATCTCCAAACAGTAGCCGAGTCGGACGCCGTAATTTCAAACTCATTAACGAGCACGCCATCGCCATCTTGATTGTATGTATTCCACCAATAGCTGAATTCGGGATTATTAAAAGTTGATACTGCGCCAGCCCTAAGATTCATTGGCGATACGTCAAATACGTTCTGATTAGTCAAGTTCATCCAGTTGGTATCATTATATGACGTATTGTCTCTTTGATATAGGAATTTGTAGGTTACGCCAGACTGCACCGTTCCCGTAAAAGATATAGTTTTAGTTGCATTATCATAGGCGCTGACTCCAATGTCTGGTGGATCGATAAATATGTCCGAGATCTCAGCGGGGCCAAGGATGGTATTTCCAGAAACATGGACGGCCTGGTTTGCCAATTCTATTGAGGTGTCATAGTATCTAAGTTCAGAAAAGTTTACTACCGATAAATAGTCGGCGGTATTTGGATCTGTAGTCAGAAGAGAAAGGGAATTGTTAAGAATGGTCTCCATCGTAGATATCGTAGCACCACTCAGGAAGTTCTTGAAAAGAGCCGACAGCATGAAGCGGTAAATATTATCGCCATCTGCTGTTGTATTTAGGCGTGGAGGCTTAGGGAAGTTAATTATAGTTCCGAAGTTCGCCTCAAGGGCATCCACTTCAGCGCTAACAATGTAGGTATTGTCGGAAACCTGAGAGGTTTTTCTCTGGGCGTCATCAAACACTTCCGAATATGCATTCATGATGACATACATATTGGAATTAAGCATCCCGTTATCTTTACTATAAACGGAGCTTAGGTTGTTAAATAAGCGATCTAATGTTGGGTTTCCAGAATCCATGGGTTATACGGACCTCACAATAATACTTCCAGCTTCGAAATATTGATTTTCCAAAGCTACGGTGTCAACTATTGTTTCTTCTTCCTGATCGAACAGAGCTGGTCTGCGCTGAGTCAGTCTTACCGAGTTTAAAATAACATTGTCAACTCCATCAACATTATGGGCAGCCTGGACAAGATCTGACTCCTGTACGCTATTGCCTAGGCTAATATTGTTAATAGTGGATGATACAGCAGATCTTACTAGCCCAAGAGTGCTTCTTTCCGTAGCTATAGTTTCTTTATACGCAGGCAGAAGCTGCACGTCCATTGTTGTATCTACAAATATCTTTTGCGCCTCTTTTGCTAGCACGTCGGCTGTTATAATTTTAACATCCGGGCCATCCAGTGTGGTCTGAAGGTCCCCCACGGCGCTCACGTAAGAATACCTTACATCAACCGACATTGAATTGCCGCTAAACGGAGTTCCGGCCTGGTTGTATTGTCTCAAATACTCCATCTCTGGACCATTCCAGATTATATAATCATTTGCATATATTGACTGGCCAGTATCTAAGTCATCCGCCTTGTTTACCGTATAATGATATCTTGATCCGCTTGGGCTGACATATCCAACGCCGCTAGGAGCAGGGGTTCTTGACTCATACAGCAATGCGTTCGTCAAACTTCCAGACGGGGCCGTGTTTGCCGTAATAGTGATGGGGTCAGAGGCGTCCAGCGGTAGTGACGGAAAATTAAACCTATATCCGCTATTAAACTGCTGACCATCATACCAATTAAATTTCAAGGAAGGGAAGTTTTGAGAGGTCAATGTCGTCGATCCTACGGCCGAGGGTATAACCCAAATGTCAACCTTTCCTCCAAATCCTCCGTCTCGAACCATTAAATCGTCTCCGGGGCCTACTATTAGTGCGTCAAGAACATCATCTTGAGTTAGCGCTAGGCCCCTGTATCCGTTTTCAGTTCCAGCATTACTTCCGACTATAATATTTAATGCCCTAGTTGCGAAGTCGTTATTGCTCTCCTGGGAGACTCCGCCAGCCGTAGCGGTTATATTCTGAACCTGAAATGGAAGGTTTAGGCTCTGTATTTTAGTTATCGTATACGCACCCACATTGCCTTCGACGCCGGCAACCTCGGCTATAATATCTACATCTATGGCATAGTATGTATTAATATCAGTCACTAAATAGTTAGATGCGTTTGTTGGATCAAAAACTTGAGTCGATCTAGTTATGAAATTAATGCTTTTACCATTCGCCGAAGATGTTGAAGACAGCAGCGTATTTTCAGGAATAATCACAGTCTGAGTGGGAAGAACGGTGGTATAAAACCTCGCCGTACCGATCGCTTTTGTAGCCCCACGTCTCTGAATGCCGAAATTTGAAAGAAGGTTATCAAGCTCTTGGTTGGTCATAAAGTTGGCATTGGCAATAGATTGGGCCGTTGAAACTCTATCTATTTGATTGTAAATGCTTTCCATCTCTATGGCATTCGAGTTAACCGAAACATCCCTAAGAACCTGTCCGGGCATAATATCGGCATTGCCCTGCTCTCGCAGGATATTAGTTACTAGATCTACAATTATTTCGTCTTTTGTTCTTGCCATTTTATGAGCCCACCTTAGCAGTTATTTGTTGAATTCGTCCAGATTTTGATACGACTTCTATAATTACATTTATATCTGTTGGGCTGGTCACCCTGACCGCTATGTCATTAACCTGCGCTATTTGCTCAGCCAGGCTTATGCCCTGCAAGTTGCCTTGTAAATTCTGTTTATCTCGTATTGAGTAGATTAAATTTACAATATCAGACTTTATTAAATCGCTCAAAACAAACCCGTCCGTCTTGGCCATCCCCGCATACGCAGTTACAGCAGTTCCCTCGTTTGGATCAAAAGGATTACTTCCCTTAATTGTCAATAGTCGCTTAAAGAAATCTTGTATCATTTTCGAGAAGTCGTAAACCTCTTGAATTTTGCCGTTGTAATCAAAAAATATATCGTTTAAAATGCCGCTGCCTGCACACTTAGTGCAACTACGCTGATCGGTGCCATACCTAAGTATAATTTTAGATTTCGTACTCGTAAGGGCTCGGCCATAAATTCTTATAATCGCAAACCCGTCTTGATCTGAACCCAGCACTTCGTAGTTAACCAGATTGGTACTTAGATTAACTGGATTAATCTGTTTTTTATCAGCCAAATAAGAGAATATGATCTCAGTGCCAGCATCGTCCGCATTTGTAAATTGTATTTTCCCATAAAGCTGGGATAGTACATAATTCGTAAAATCTATAAGCCTATAATCTGTTGAGTTGACAAAAATTTTCTGCTTTGCACTAACAGAATTTGTCCTCGGAGGAAATGCCATCGGGTATACCGTGCCGATAACCTCAGACACAACAAACGTTTCTTCCACAGGGCTAGAAGTCGTAGAGTCTATTATTTGATATAGGACCAACGATCCAGTATTTACATATGGATACTTAGTTTTTATGATAGTCGATGCATCGGGATTTATTTGATCGCTATAGCTAAAATTATTATATACAACAAATGGTTCGCTGTAAATTGCCGGCTGAACAAGTGCGTCTATGTCAAAGCTAGGCACCGCTTCGTTGCGTATTAAATGATCGCACGGTGTGTCCAGAAACCTAAAGTCAGTGCTGGTTTCAGGGGATGGTGGAGTAAGAAAATTTATATTATCTAGAATTCCCATTTTATACCTCTAGCCTCGCCTTTAATGTGTCGACTACCGAAGAGGAGTCTACGCCTCCTGTAATTTTTGCGAGAGACGCCCTCCCTCTCTCTAGTTGAGCATTTCCCAGAGTAGGAACGTTGTTCACGGCGTTGCCGAGCTGATCCTTGACAGAGTTGGTTGTCGCAGTTATCTGGCCGGCCACTTGAGACTGTATTTCACTTTGTTTTTCAAGTACAATCTTCTGTAGCGTCTCCATCTGCACGGCGATATTTGCATTTTGTTTAATCAGGTCTTGAATGTTTTCAACTTGGGCTTCATACTTTTTGAGAGTATTCACTGCGTCTTTTTTTGCGCTTTCCATCTTACCCATTATTATTTCTGGGTTTTCTATTATTTTTTTAATATCAGCCACTAGACTGCAGGGAAAATCTGCAGACACATCAAGTTTTGGTATCGGGATATCCGCATTTATTGGTAGATTACAATTAATTGGAATAGAAAAAGAATTGAGTGCGGATAGATTCAAATCTGGATCCCAGTTTATTTTTGGTAATTTAACCTTTAAATTCAAATCTGGCCAAGACAAGCCTCTCGCCTTCCTTTTTGCATCGTTGATGTTTTTCAAAGGATCATCCCAATTAAAATTAAACCCCTGAAACTTCGGTATATTTATACCGCCGATACCTGGGATGTCAGGGAAGTTTATATCAGGAAAGCTTATATTTGGGAGAGTTATGTTTGGTATTTCTAAATTAGTCAATAAGTCCAAGCCAATATTTGGTATTCCAAAATCAGACAAATTAAGATTTGGTACTCCGAAATTGGGAAGAGAGAAATCTGGTAAGTTAAAATTCCCAAAATTTGGAAGCCCAAAATTTTCAAACGATATCCCCTTAAAACCTGTAAACAGAGACATGAGTTTAAAGTCGGAAGAAAATTGAAGCCTCTTAAGCTTCCCCATCTGCGTGGATATTTTGCTTAGATTCCCACAAAGCTGTAGTCTAAGCAGGGAAATAGTGTCAAGCGTTGCCTGTACATCTAAATTTTCAAAATATTTCCCACAAAGGTCAAGATCTTTCGGAATCTCTTCTACAATTCTATTGGTTACATTGTCTGATTTTGGATATTGAGTCTCATCTCTTATTATGTCAAGAACAGACATGGGCTGATTGAAATCTTCATGTGCGCCAAAGAAATTAGAGCGATTGGATTCTACCCTGACTCTTACTATCTGATTGTCTGCAAAGGCCGCAGCGATATCCTCGTCTTGATTCCCAACGACCCTTCCTAAAACCAGCGTAGGCTCAGGCTTCTCCTTGGCCGGCTCGGTATTCTTCCCTGGCTTATTGCGAGTTGGCGTTAGGGGCGTTCCATCATATAGGCGGTTCATAAAAGCTTCGAAGTCAAGGCAGAAATTACCAAAAACATTCCCCTTCTTGATATTCCCGTTATATGTAGGGCTAGAAGCATCTATTATATTGCTTAAATCATTTTCCATCCTCCCCTTTATAGTTCTAAGGATTTTGGCTTCTTCATTCAGGTTGGCCGTAAGCTCTGCGCCCATCTCGGCGGATATAAGTTTTCTTGAGACCAGCGCCTTTACCTGCTCTAAATCGTCATTTATAGTTTCACTGAGCGGATTTAGTATTGGATATTTTTGTGGATAAAGCTTGCGATTTGCTCCGCTGGTGTTATCCCAAAAATCTACGCCATCTGGAACTGTGCCCCTGCTTGGCCCAAGAGCCTTATCTATGGCTTTGACTATCGCAAACGGTATTGAATTTGATAAAAGTCTACCAACACTGTCTAGAAAATTTACATAAGCCTCCTCAAACCTTGACTTCGGAGTAAGTCTAGCAAACTCGGTGTCTTCCGGAGTATCCCAGTCCAACATTGCGACCAAGCTTGCCACTGTTTCTAGAGGAACTTTTTTATAGAAACTTATATCTAACGGATCTAGATTTACGGTACTGCTGTATTTATTCTGGCCAGACTTAAATTCTACAGTAACATCAGAGTAGCCATACCCGGTCTCTAGAACCTGATTGGTGGAGTCCGAAAAAAATTTCGGACTCCACGCCAGGTTGTTTAAGCCATTATATGAATCTAGCGATTTATCGAAGCCGAGAACTCTCACATACTCTGAGAGACGTGCATCATCGGCAGTTTGTGTCCCTTCTGATATGTAGATCTGGTTTTGATTGAATGCGTTAGAGTGAAAGCCCGCCAGCTCCTTCGGATTAACATCCCTCAGAACTCCGCCGGTTAGCGTTAGCGGAGTAGTATTTTTCCTATCTGCTATTGTTTTAAATACTGCGCTTTTTTGATCTGCAAATCCAAGCGTTCTAAAGCCACGGAATTCCCTGACAACAAGCGGCGTAAATACGACCATGTTGTTTATTGACTTTATTTGATCCACCTGAAACGATGAATCTATTGTGTCGTATTTCCCAACTGGTCTACCTAGCTGTTCGGGGGCCAAGTTATAGGTTTCCATTATATAATAGCGATCTGACGGGTTTGAGAGGGGCTGATTAATAGTGCCGCCCCTAAACTCATTTACGCCACCAGACGAGAATTGGAAAGTTTCCGTTACTACTCCAGCCATTTCTTAGCCACCTATCTTCACGGTATCGCTACCAGTTGTAATTTTTGAAGTTGCATCAGATGGAGGGAATCCGCCAACGACACTCCCTGCGGTCGTGTAGCCCGTCGAGGCAGTGCCTACTATAGACGCTGTCGCCGGACTTACAACCCCTGCGCACGCAACAATAAATCCATTTACGGCAGTAACCCAAGCCATAAATTTAGGATCGCTCACAAGATCTATCATGGCCTCATCTGTTACACGTGCAGCTTTAGGAGATGAGCTATCGCCATTAATGACAACATCTGATGATTTCTCTACCGTAGGACTTCCTTGGGTATTACCGCTTGAAATCGATCCACTGGTGCCAACCGCTGTCAATGCATTAACTATGCCTAGAGCTATAGAGTCTCTAATCTTCTGCAAATTTTGAGGGTTGGAAAACACCACATCGTTGATAGTGAGGCTTTCTTTCCATGCGTTTTCAATGCTGACTTTTTTGCCAGCAACGTCCACTTCGCCCTCTAGGCCGCTTTGGCGCATCGCCTCTTCTACGATGAGCTGCATGGTTGAAAAGTCTATATTTTTAGCCATTTTATCTATCCTCTAGTTAATGTTATTTTATAAAATTACTTATTATCTTGATATTCTGTAGCTTCGGCCGCCTTATCTAGGCTTCCTATAAATACCCCATTGGCACCCTGAACTATTTCTCCTAGCAACTTAACGTCTTTCTGAGTTGGCATAAACGTACATGGTCCATAGGGGGTCATAAACATGCTTGCCAGAAGCTGCAACTGCTGTACGTTGAATAACACCTTGGCATTCATGTTTGGATGGTCAACGTCATTCTCAGCTACAAAACTTACTGGAGTAGATGTTCTATCGCCCTCCCTAGCCGCTCTTTGCTGGCTATATCCGACATAGGCAGTATTGGCGCCCTGCACGCTTATGTCGTCTACTTCTGGCTCTTCATCGTCGGGCTTAAGCATGTTGCCGTCGTTAATGTTATAATTGCCTTTTTTATCTATTTGTATCCTCGCTCCAGAAAGAAGCCTCACGTCGGATGCAACCTCATTGCCCGCCTGATTTACGACCTTAAGACCTCCTTGGCTCACTAGGGTTCCAAGAGTAATCTGTATAATATCTGGAGATGCATCATCGCTATTTAGCAGAGTAGCATCTGAGAGCTCTTTTACTTTAATTTTCAATTCAGTAAGCCCGTTGCCTCCAGCAAGAGAGGTTATAGGCTCGCCATCGCTGGTAATGACCTCTACCTTGTCCTCTACATCTCTTAAAATTTGGCCCATAGAAATCCGCCCAGCCTCGTTATCTATGTAAAAATTCAAGGAGTCAAAATTAATAGAACCATCAGATGGGTCTATGTGCATCGAATTATTGTCTTTATCTCTTAGCTCAAGCGTTTCCCCTAGAAATATTTCTGCATCATCCGAGCTGTTAAAGTACATTTCTCCAGGAGATATCTCTCTCAGTCTAGTTCTTTTCCCGTCATTGTCTTTCGGATTCTCTTTTAAGGTTTCATACTTTGCAGGCAAAAGGTACGAAAGTAGGGCCGGTCTTCCTCCGGCGAACCCAACCACAACCACGCTATTCACTTCGGGTATAAACCTCATGCCGCTGCGTAGGCCAACATACGGCGAAGATATCTCTATGTTCCCCATAGACCCCTGCATGGGCCACATCCATTCAACGTCAACGGTATTACTATCCTGGTTGACGTCTACTATTTTCGCTATGCGCAAAGAAAGACGACGTGTTATCCCGCTACTGCTGTTAACCGGTTGGGCGCTGCCGCCAATCTCTAGCTGGCTATCTAAATTTGAAGTAAGACTCATATATTCACCTTTTAACAATTCTAACTGGGGTTGGCATAGGCGTCGTGCCTGGCTTTATTTCCCCTATAGCCTTGGGGGTTTTAGTCTCAGAGTTTAAGCTTCCGCCAACCGTCTTGCTGGTAGATTTTATAGTGCTAGCAAAAGGCTCAAATTTAGCTTGAATAAGCGCATCAAAGGCCTTGGCGTCTGGGCTATAAGCCCCGGAAAGGCTTTTAGCGTTGCTAGCACTAACTGTATTCTGGTTACTTTTTTTGTTTTTAGCACTTTTAGCATTAGAATTCACGGTATCGTCCGTATTAAGAATATTATTAATCTTAGCCTGATTGTCCAGGTAGATTAAGGTTAAGCCATAGTCTTGGTATCCAGGAACTTCCCTGCCGGCATCATCCGTAAACTTCTTATACAACCCATTTCTATCTATTGCAGCTATCAACAAATTAAATATATTAGAGGCTGCGCCAATTGTTTTCTTGTTAGACTCAGACTCTGTCGGCTTTGAGGGGCTTACGTTGCCAAAGGTCTCGGCGCCGATGTTGGAAATCTCAGCCGCCGCTTCTCTTAGAAAGAATGTTATGAAATCCCTCCTCGCACCTATCGTAAAGGTCCTGCCGGCATTTTCATCTGTAATACCTTTCGAGTAGCGCTTTCTGAATTCCTTGGCTTCCTCTCTGTCTTTAATTTCTTCCGCATAGCTCGCTTTAAATATATCAAACTTATCTTTTATATATTTAGTGACAGCGATCCTTATCGGCTCGTCAAGATTCCCAAATGCAGAGTCTTGCGGTATCTTACTCTGATTGAGTTCATTAAAGTATTCATAGTTAGCCTGATTGATGTCAGATATAGCCCCGCTGTTTTCATCAACAACTAAACCAACAAATGCAGGATTGTAGTGATCAATTATAATATATTTGTTCCTTAAAATAAATACCCTATTTGCTTGTCCGGAATTTAGCCCAATAAGAGCATCTCCATCTTGGGCCAGAGCTTGTTCGCTATCCCTAATCCCCGCTGCCGCTCTATACTCTGCCGCCGACTCCGTATTAAATCCATCTGATAAGATATAATGATCTATCACCCCATCATCGTTGGCGGCAGTTATAGCTGAGGCCGTCACTGTTTTTGCCTTGTTTTTATCGTAACTTGTTGTGATCGGAGTTAGCGTAAATTTCCGTATGGTCTTAGTTGACTTAAATCCGGTAACCATCCTTCGCCCAGCAATTAGCCCAAGCGTCGTAGTGTATTGTCCGCCAGTGCTAAACTCATGGCTTATATCTTTTATGTAATATACAGTATCTCTTGGTTTGAAATAGACAGGGGTTCCAAGCCTTATTCCAGGTCTGCCCTGAATCGTAACCGAGGCATTGAATAGCTTCATGTTGTTTCTAGACATCATGGATATGCCAAAATCCCTACAGTCGGCCGTGCTCTGTAGATAATGCAGTTCACCTATCTGCTTCGCATGGAACCCAAAGTCCCTGATAAGCCTAAGATCCTGAAATATATTCTGAGTAATAAGAGGTTCTGCTCCAGGCGCTGCCCTAAAATCGCCAGTGACAGTGATTCTATTTATCAAACCATCAATAGTATCGTTGCAGCTAAAGTTAACTACTTGATCGTCCTCTATTGTGTACATGGCATTATCTTGATCGTAGGACATGTTAAAAAATGGTGCCTTTAAAACAAAATGTCCATTTGTGTCAAAATAAAATTCATATTGTAAAAAATCGGCTATCTGCCTGCCTATAGTTTCCTTGCTTACATAATCCCCTTCCAGAGAAGAGGTTGGACTACTCATTAGATATTTATAGGGAAATACGTTTTCCAAAAACACATCATCGTCAAGCACTTCTAGGACTAATGTTGAAAATATTTGCTTCCAGTGATCTATAATGCCGGTTTGTTTTAAGAAAGATTTTCTTCCTTCCGACAAATCTCTGCCGATTGTTGCGTTAACCGTACTTTTCGTGGTCTGGAGGGCCGCTAGCTGCAGTCTTATTTGGGGTATTCCGCCCATATGCTCTTTGTCCTGAAGCTCTGCAAGCTTTTTTACTAATGCCTTATTGGCACTAGCCAAGGCTTCAATGTCCTTATCGTACTTAGCAATCTCGGACTTTCTAACCTCTTCTGGTTCCCCGCTAGATGAGTCGATGTATTTTTTTCTATCGGCTTGTTTTTTTGCTTTTTTTATATTATTATTCTCGCCCTCTGCTACGTATCGGCGATACAGCGCTGCCCATTCGCCCCAACGGGGATTCTGAGGCGGACCTGTAAACTTATCTCCTATTCCAATAACTTTTGTTTCTTGCTCGTTTCGTATAAATGTTGCGGTGGTCGATGGAAAACTAACTCCAACACCCTCCCAGATCTTGGCTCTTTTTAACTCTAAATCATTTAATCTTTGCGTCGAGGTTAGTCCTTTTTGGTTTACGACAGGCTGATCGCTTTCCCCATTCGGGCCAGCGCCGCCCCTAAGGGGGCTACCCGTGGCGTCTAGCATGGGCTTGCTGTCCTTGCCGATGGCAATAAGATACTCGGCACTAGTTGCAGCAGTTCCAACATTAAAGTTGGCTACGGTCGGTATGTCCGTGCTAGCGCTAAGAAGTCTTCTGAAGACGTCAAGGGCCTTAAGTTCAGTAAATCTTGTACTGAATGCAGTAAGGTCCTGGCCTGTAAATGAAGTTTCAAATCCTCCGGGTTTGGTGTTTATATATGATATTTTTAGCCAATACCCTATACCTTCTCCGTTCATGACCACCTGAATTCCAGACCCGGGAGATGTTTGAACACTAATATTTACTACTACTCCATAAAATATTCTCTCATACATACCACTTGGCATAGCAAACTTAAGAGGGGCGCTTCTAATTCTATCGCCTAGCGGGGCATCCCAATCTGCTGGAAGGGAGATCTTTTGCTGAGTCTGGCTTACGGTTATGTACTGCTGAAGAGCCGTAGTAAGAGTAACTTCGTTCATCGTAAAGCGTAAATAAAATTCGTCCCGGAATATTATTTTATCATTACCGGATATGCTGATAGTTGACTCAACCTCATCTTCCGCACTTAGTTTTGCACCCTGGCTCTCTAGAGGAAAGAAGAGTATATCGACGTTTTCAGTTTGCCCTGGAGGATTAATAACAACTTGGATCCCGGCTTTTTTTAAAGCCAGAAGATCTAGCTGGCCAGTTTGGACCGGGGCCACTCGACCTGAATTTAAAACAGAAAACTGCTGCTTGAGATCATCTTTGGAGTCCGGGGTGAGCTCCTTACCGTAGACCAGCTCAAACATACTGTTTAGAGTAGGAGGTTTTCCGTTGACCTCTGCCGGTATTTGAACCGTAGTAGACGTGGTTGAATTTGTTTTAGATTTAAAAGAATTTAGAGGTTTTGCAAATATCTCTATCGAGCTCATCTTCTTTACACGTGAATTGTTAAATCGATTCACTAGATGGTCATCTTTATTATCTAGTGTTACGGTAAAAGACCCAGTAGAGCTATCTATAGAATTAGACGTATTAAAGCTTATGATGTCGTTTGTTACATCAAATTCGTATTCCGTGCCACGATTTAATATAACAATAGCATCTGGGTCGCTGTTGTCCCAGTTATAGTATGTATTGGCTTTAAATGCCGGTACGTTATTATCGCCCATATTATCCCTTTGTGGCTGAAAATGCCCTTGTTATAGCCGATGAGGCTGCGTTTACTCTGTCTGGTGGAATTATCGCATTGGTTATACTTGCGTCAATAGATGCTTCTCTGGTCAGTCCAGGAATATCAGCTAGATCCATATACTGTAAAAATCTAAAAGTAAAATTATAGCTTACAGTATGAGGCATCTCCTGAGACTCTACATATGAAAGGGCTTCAAAATACCCGTCATACCTGACTCTATCATAGAAGCACGATACGATGGGAGCGAACTGTCTCTGCAGCGAGTATCGATTCGACTGAGAGCTTGGAGGGGCATAGGGGATTCCGTTCTGTTGATATATTCTCAATATCTTTCTAAAACCCCTCCAGGCGGAAGAGTCTTTTAAATCCCTGTTAAATCTTTCTAGCATATTACCTATGATCCCATCCGCAGCGATTGTTCCAATTTCTGGATACCAATGCTGTAGCTTCCATCCGCCCAACGTTCTTACCTGAGCTACCGTTTTTGGCGGTATTGTCACGTTAAAATTACTTGGATTAACGTGCATCTTAAACATGTATCCAGGCTGAAACCCCTCTGGATTATTAACAGGAGGAGTCACTGGTACGCCATTTCTATCTAGCAACACGAACGAGACTTGCTTTTTATATGGAAAGGCCGACTGCTGCTGAATAAGACTGGCGGCTCCCGGACTAACTTGGGCAGCCACCTGTTGAATTTTTGAGACTATAGTAGAGTTGCCAATCTGCCCAACGGGAAGCTTATTGCCGACAACCTGGGAAATACTGGGCGGCAATGAGCTTGTAACGTTAGATACGAGTGTACCTACTTTATTTACGTCTACTGGGAGAAATGATGACATTTATTTACCTTCAGGTAGAAAAGTTGCCGGCTTGTTGTCTCTTCATTAGCCCGACAGTCTTATTCTCCATTTCCTTAAATTGTCTTCTTAGATTATTTTCATCTACAGTTATATTGAACGAAAACTGGTTGTTTCCGCCCCCGCCTCCGCCAGCACCCCTGTCTAGGGGGCGAGTATTGGCGACAGGCATTAACTTTCCGCCAACCATCTGCTCCTTGGCATGACCCATAACGAGACCTCCGGTTAGCAGCTCTAGACCATTGGCGCCTGACGATATTTTGTCCATGGATTCTTTTGCTTTCGCCATGCCAGGATCCTGGGCATATCCAAACCATGAAGTTATGGCATCGTAAATCATGACGATGGGCTTTGCTATCATTCCAACCAAGATCGTTTTAATAATATCGAACATGCTATGAGAGTCAAGGTTTTGCTTTTTAGCCGCCGCATTTATCTCATTCATGGACACTTCGGCCTCTTCGGCTGAAATAGTTCCGTTCTGAAGCTCTTGCAGAACCTGAGTGCTTCTTTCGTCTAACCCCATTCCTCCGGCTATTTTTTCCGTCATATACTGCCTCGTTGCCGAATCACCGATGCCCCCCGTTAGTTTTTGAAGAGTGCCACCCATTTGCTTTAGAAACGTTGATGCGTCGAACTGATCGGCCCCAGGCATTCTCATATTGCCCTGCCTCTGCTGCATGCCAAATAAAGTCTGGGCAAATCCGCCACCGCCCATACCGCTTTGCTGGGCAATTAAAACCTTCCAACCTTCACTTGTGGCATTAACTGCCCCTAGAAGCTTCTGAGTTATCTGAGCAGAGTCTTTGATGGCGAAGCCCATATCTCGCATAGCCCTCTTAGTAGAGGCAGCTACGGTCTCGATGCTTCTCATGCTCATACCTACGGCGCTAAAGGCATCGCCAAGGCCCATAACTTCAGCTATCCACTCTTTTGTGGTAGCCAGACCCTCATTGGCTAGTTTTGCACCCTGTCTGTACATTGTAAGGTATGCATCGGAGATATCACTAAGGGGCGCCTTAAGCCCTATAAATGTGGTACGTAGAGCCTTGTATTGACCAACAACAGCGCCAACATCCTGATTGGTTGCGTTTGCAAAATTCATTGCTGATTTTGCAAAGTCATTTATGTCACCACTAGCGCTTACAACGCTGGCCCCAAAATCTCTAAAACCCGTAGACTTCAATGCAACCGATAGGGCAACCACTTCCTCTTTGGTCTTTCCATATTTATACATCAACTCGCCGACGTTTTTGTTGATGTTTATAGCCTCACGATTGGCTGTGCCCCAAGCATTTGTAAAATCACCAGTATCAGCGGCGGCGCCCTGAAGCTCGCTTCTTGTTTTTCTAACGCCATCTATGACGTCTACAATTAGCTTTATTAGAACGCCCCATGGACCAAGTGCGGCATATGTATTTGCCTCTATGTCTTCTGCGCCCTTGGCTACTGAGGCTACGCCCTGGGCGGAAGCTCCGGCCAGACCATTCTCTCTGATCGACTGAGCTATAATTGCCTTCCTGCTCTCAATGTTCGCCTGCAACCATTTGCCTTGAGCCTTAAGCCCTTTTATGGTTGCCTCGCTTGATAATTGATATAGCTTGGCCTGCTTTACCGCCTCCTTACTCTTTGCAGTTACCTTAATAGCCGTAGCGAGTCTTCGCTCTTCGCTTTTTGACATAATTCCAAGAGCTTCTTTAGCGGCAGCAAGAGTCGCCGCCGTATCCTGGGTGGATTTAGCAATATCAATAAAGGCTTGAGATGTAGCATCAACGGTTTGCTGAGCCTCTTTGAGACCGTCGTTATAGGAGCTCATATCTCCCTGTGTTGGAATTGGTGGCGGACCTGCCATTTTAAACTTCTCTCTTATTCATACTAGGAGCCCTGCGGCGCTGGAGCAACGGCTGGTTGGCCTGCCGGAGGCGCAGCGTCTGGATTAGTCGCTAGCGTTATGTTGTCATACCCGGCAGCTCCCGCCCCTGAAGGGTTTCGTATTTTGGATTTTTTTATTATTTCGTCCAGCTTAAGAGCCTGATCTTTAAGACCCTCGTTCTCAAATTGCTGTTTTAGATTAGGAAGCTTATTTTCATTAGCAGCTATTGCCTTTTCCGCTAAACCCTCATCCTCATGAAATATATTAGGATCTATGCCTGACTTCTCAAGTATCTGATATGCCCTGGCGTAATCATAATTATTAGCTACATAAGAATGAAGTCTAGGCATCAGCGCTTCGACGGTGGCGGCATGGTTACCATTGGATTGTTCGTCGAATTCTTCTAGAGCTGCCTCTATTTCAGGATATCTCTTAAGTGCTTCCTGATTATTAGATTCAAGGCTTTCAATGGGCGGCAATTGAAAATGCTTTAAAAAGACCTCGATTTTATGAGATTCATCACCTGATATGCTATTATATACATCCATAAACTTTTTATTTTTTGCAACATCCGGATTGCTTTTAACCATTTCGTTTATCTCGCCCATAGATGCAAGCATAGAATACGGATCCTCGATATATGCATTAAGCCTATCATCCGACGCTACTAGACCTTCGGCTTTTTTCAAATAGTTGGTTATAGACATCCCGTTCCTTCCAGCTAGTTGAAGTTTTTTCTTATACTCTTCCGGATCTAGGCCTACCTGCTTCGCTCTAATGGCAGTATTTGTACTGTATTTTTCTGAATATTTAGAAAAATCATCTATCATCAAGCTACGGACCTTGTCATCTAGGGCTTGCTTCATCTGTAGCTTGAGCCTGATCTTTTCGGTCTTAACATCGGGGTCTTGCCCTGTAAGCTTATTTTTTGCTTTCTCTGCAAAATCTCCGGCCTTACCAACAGCCTTCTCGGTAGCTTTGGCTCCAGGTATTTTTTTCACCTGCTTGTTGAACCACTTCATTTGCTTCCCTATCCAGCTAGGTGAGGCCGCCGCCTTTTCATATTGCTTAAAGGATTTCATTACTTTCTTTTGCTGGGCATCTTTGAGATATGCGATGAAGTCAAAATAATCCATGCCAAGATCGGCCGCCGTTTCTTGTAGGAGTGCCGATTTGTCCTTGGACGTATCTCCCGATTTCTTATTTGGATTATCTTCTATGCCGAGGTTGTTTAAAAATCTTCCTCTTTGATTTTCGTCGAGATCGCTCAGCCCTTTTTTCTTGGCCACTCGGGCTGTGGCGTCCTTAAGAAATGCTCCCCAAATATTTATTAGCTTTGTTTTACCAGATTCATCCAATCCCGCAACAGTATAGTAGCCATTTGGGAGTTTTTTAGTGACAACAAATATCTTGTCTCTAAACGTCATAGAATTATCTTTAAGCTGCTTGGTTGTATATAGTTGTTTTTCGTCAAGATCTTGTGGCTTGAACTTTTTAGCAAGAAGATCCCTTCTATCAAAATTCATAGCAACATATTGTGATTGTTTATATTCAGGGAATTGATCCACTACATTTTCTTTTGTTATAGGCCCAGGGGTAGGCCTAGCCCCTGGCGCCGGATCTGGAGCCTGTGCAGCAGTCAGCCTTCTTGCTTCAACCATGTTTGAAATTAAATTTCTGTAGTTGATACCCCCCTTATCATTAAACTCAGCGTGTCTTATTATATCCCTTAGGTTTGAGAATGTATAAGTCTCCTGATCGTTGACAAGGTCGTTTAGTCGGATCTCAATATTGTATCCAAAGCGAGATTTATATTCGAGAGACATCTGTCTGTAGAGCTGTGGACTGCGCACCTTTATATCCATAAACAAGCTTTTTAATGGTATATTATTTGTTATGTCATCAAGAATTTTCTTTACAAATCTGTCAACCACGGGGGCATTATAAGGCCGCTTGAAGTGTTCATAGTAATCTTTCATCATTTTTGCGACTGAGATAGCCAGGCCGGATGATGGGATTAATATGTCTCCCAATTGAGATTGCTCGCATATTCCAGCAAAACTAAAGGTTCTTGTACCTAAAATTCTCCCCACAACGCCAATAGATATAAGGTGCGTAGAGTAGTCAATCATCCCCGGCTCAAACATAACTTCTATCATTTGATTGGCGATTGGCTTATAGCTATCTTCGGAATACCCCTTTCCTACGGGAATACCGTCTTTATATATATTGGCTGCGATTTTAATAAATATCTTTTTCATATTTGTGGTTGACAGAAACTGTCCCTTCTGTTATTATTTAATTAAGCTCGGAGGATGCTATGACTACTATGATTACAACACTGTTTAAGATTATTGATTTCGTCCTAGGCCTTATCTTTGGCCTGTGGATTCCAATAGGTTTATCCGCTGCTTTTTGCTTCTTTACCGGGCTTAATTTCTTTGCTTTTTGGGGCATCGTATTCTCGAAATTTTACGAATGCGGAGTCTTGTATCTTTCGTGGCTCACTCCTGACAGGATTGGCCAGTTCATAAAAGACATTCTTTAAAATTCAATTGTATCTAATTTTTGCTTTTCTTTCTTACTGCCATCAAGTTGTTTTTTCATTTCTATTGCTTTATTTATAAATTCAAGATCTTCCATGTCTGGATTATACATCTCAGTTGACGATGGCTTTTCCTCGTCGCCTCCAAATGCATCCGCTATTTCTGCGGACATATCCTTACCAGCATACTGCTCAATATCGTCAAAGAATGTCGTATTCCGATGTTCTTTTTTATAAAGCTGACTATCTGCCACATCTTCTTCGTCTGGATCAATATGTCCAGCCTTAATTCTTGCCTTTTTAACAGCCTCTTTCCGTGACTCTATCACCTTAAATGCTTCTTTTGGATATGGGGAGCATAGCATTATCACATATTCGGCCGCCTCCATAACCATATCAGCCATCGTTTCCTTACGACGCATATTATGCTGTATCAAGGCGGACCACTGCTCGTCTGAGAGGTCTAAGTACTTATCATCGGTCGGGACGCCGCCAAGCTCGAATATTACGTCAAGCTTTGCGCTGAGGACGACGTCTCTTCGGATTTTTTTACTTCAGCCGCCGTTTGAATTTCTTGCGCATTTGCTGCCGCAAAAATCTGAATAACAACACCCTGCTCTTGATCGAGGAGAAAATTCTTTGTCTCCTCTTTGTTTTCCGGTTTTTCGCCGTCTATTGAGACGATCGCAGCGGATAGATATTCAATCATTCCCTTTACGGTTGTCCTCAGGTCGATATCGGTGCCCTCCTTGGTCATGAAATCAAGTAAATCCATGTCCATATCCAGGGTATCCCGGGCGGTAATACCTCTAACCACTATCTTTTTACCTAAAGCCTCAAATTCCCGAGTTGGGTGTTCTTTGAATACAATACTACTTAATGACATAACTATGTCTCCTTCTTATTGAATTATTATAAAATTGTCTTACGATTATTATATCAAAAATAGGAAGCGGCTCAATGGGCATTGAGCCTAAAGAACTGCTTCCTATTTTTAATTTAGAATGTTAAAGGGAGGGTATTACTGAGGCGGGGTATTATTGAGTTAAAGTCAATCCAGTGGGGTAATCAAATGGATCGCCTTCGTTATTATCAATATATGTGCAGTCAAAGTTAGCTGTTTCAGTTATGATAATATCGCCGCCGATGCTTCTTGGGGCGCTAAAAGACGTCATATAGCAGCCACGATAGTTGGTTACCCTGATATTAAGGGGCTCATCTGTCGGGGATCCTACTGGCAGCATCAAGATTTCCTGAATATCGACAGGGGTTCTTAGTTGTGCGAGCATTCTGAAACCACCAGAACTAGAAGCGTCTGCAGTATTCGAGAAAATCTGAAACATTGATTTCTGGAATAGGGCAAACTTTGTAACAACTAGCTTATAGTCAGTCAAGCCCCATATTCTCTCGATTATGCGGTCACCAATACCAATGCCACGAACCGCCGTAGTTGACCGGTCCTGGCTTGGATCAAGGCTCTGAACGACGCCAATCACCTGTCCATTAATCAGGACCTTTGCCGCTGTCGAAACG